>UMKA01026022.1_pt1 | contig 77790 bp, 75 predicted proteins | sample 1966211 | NCBI WGS metagenome assembly UMKA01 (sample SAMEA4836165, study PRJEB28245) | human gut metagenome | biome: gut microbiome; material: fecal sample | place: Denmark | collected 2008
AAATAATGGGAACATGCTGGAAAATGTCGCGTTGATTTATAAATAATTTTACACAAAATGTGGATTGTGTATTATTAACAGTCATGTTAAGAAAAAATGAAGAAATAGTATATATTGAAACTACATTTGTAGATGATTTACAAATGGGACAGAACACTGCATTTGAGTATGATTATTATTCAAAAAACTTGCCAGATCATGACTCTATAGAATTGTCAGCACAGCTGTGGTAAAGAAAACATTTATGCAGATTATGATAACTGAAATATAAAGATGGAGGATTTATATTATGAAAAAAGAAGAAATGAGTATTTTTATTGATGAGATGGAAGATTTAGGGGATGAATGGACAGTTGAGGAACTTGAGGGTACATCATATTCTAAAATGTCGTTAGAGAGGGTTATCCGAGAGAGAAAATCTGCTCTTGGCAAAATGAACGATATAATTGGTGGAATGTTTTAATTGCCTTGAAATATTCACAATCCCCACATAATATGCTATCATAATGAAAATTTACAAAGTGAGGTTTATTATGTGGGAGAAATTTAAGGAATTTCTGAAACGCAAGGATATTGAAGTTTCAGTTAAAAGGTATGGAATTGATGCACTGGGAGCGATGGCACAGGGACTGTTTTGTTCGCTGCTTATAGGAACAATTCTTAATACACTGGGAACACAGTTACATATCGGTTTTCTTACTAATACTGTGGCAACAGTGAGTGGCGTAAATTATACAGTTGGAGGGCTTGCGTCAGCAATGAGTGGACCGGCAATGGCAGTTGCTATTGGTTATGCGCTGAAATGTCCTCCACTTGTGCTGTTTTCACTCATAACTGTTGGATTTGCATCTAATGCACTTGGTGGTGCGGGCGGTCCGCTTGCGGTATATTTTGTTGCAATTATTGCAGCAGAAGTAGGTAAAATGATTTCTAAAGAAACTAAGGTAGATATTCTTGTTACACCGCTTGTTACTATAGGTGTTGGAACAGGCGTTGCAGCTCTTATTGCTCCGGCTTTAGGAAAAGCAGCAATGAAGATTGGCAAGCTTATTATGCTTGCAACTAATCTTCAGCCTTTCTTTATGGGAATTGCGGTATCAGTACTTGTGGGAATTGCTCTCACACTTCCTATATCATCTGCAGCTATATGTGCTGCATTTGGACTTACAGGACTTGCGGGTGGAGCAGCAGTTGCAGGCTGTTGTGCACAGATGGTAGGTTTTGCGGTTATGTCGTTTAAGGAGAACCGATGGGGCGGACTTGTATCTCAGGGAATTGGTACATCAATGCTTCAGATGGGAAATATTATAAAAAATCCAAGAATATGGATTGCACCGATAGTTACATCTGCAATTACAGGTCCTATGGCAACATGCCTGTTCAAACTGCAGATGAATGGTACTCCGGTATCATCTGGTATGGGAACATGCGGATTTGTTGGTCAGATTGGTGTGTATTCCGGCTGGGTAAATGATATTGCTAATGGAACTAAGGCTGCAATTACAGGATTTGACTGGACTGGAATGATTCTCATATCATTCATTCTTCCGGCAGTTCTTTGCCCGCTTATTAATATGCTTCTTAAGAAGATTGGCTGGGTTAAAGATGGAGATATGAAATTGTCTTAAAATGAAAATTGAATTACAAATTGAATAGAAAATCCGTGATTAACAGGTTGACATCGGACAGCTTTTGAAATATACTTTTAGTCAAAGCGTTGACGAGAAGAGTACTATGTTACGGTTCTACAGAGAGAGGCATATATGGTGGAAGTGCCTTAGAATACGAATGTGGGAAAACCACCTCTGAGCGGCCCCAATACGGCACGGTGATTCCGTTATAATCGTAATGAGATGTTCTCCTACATGAGAGAATAATAAGGGTGGAACCGCGGATTGAATATTCGCCCCTTATACAGCAAGCTGGAAAGCCACTGTATAAGGGGCTTTTTTGCGCGAGTAGCGATGAGAATATGCAGGGAAAGTCAACAACTGTGCCTGCACAAGATGTGGACTTTGCATGGATATTCGAGGAGCACCGCGACAGTGACAGAGCGAAGCTCTAGAACATGAGCTACGAGCACAAGCAGCGATGAGAATAGGAACAAAAATATTAACACAAAAGGAGATTTATCATGGTTAATTTTAAGGAAGATGAAAGACTGAATACTCTTAATCATTCATGTGCACATGTTATGGCACAGGCAGTTAAGCATTTATATCCACATGCTAAGTTCTGGGTTGGACCAGTAGTAAAAGAGGGATTCTATTATGATATAGACCTTGGAGATAATGTAATCAATGACGAAGCTATTGAAGCTATCGAAAAAGAAATGAAGAAAATCTGCAAGGAAGGCAAGAAAATATATAGAAGAGAAGTTTCTAAGGAAGAAGCCCTTGAGATGTTCAAGGATGATATGTATAAGCTTGACCTTATAAGCGGTCTTGAAGATGGCAACATTACAGTATATGACCAGGGCGATTTCACAGACCTTTGCCGTGGACCTCATGTTGATAATACTAAGCTTTGCAAGAACTTCAAGCTTGTTAAATATTCTGGTGTATACTGGAAGGGCGATGCCAGCAATCATGTAATGCAGAGAATCTATGGTGTATGTTTCCCAACAGCTGAGGAGCTTGAAGAACATCTTAAGCTTCTTGAGGAAGCAAAGGAACGTGACCACAGAAAGATTGGTAAGGAAATGGAACTTTTCATGTCAGATGACTTAATCGGTCGTGGACTTCCAATGTTCTTACCGAAGGGATATACAGTATGGCAGGAGCTTGAGAATTACATTAAGGACAAGGAAAGAAAACTTGGATATCTTCATGTAATGACACCATGTGTTGGTACAGTTAATCTTTACAAGACATCAGGCCACTGGGATCACTACAAGGAAAACATGTTCCCAGCTATGGAAGTTGAAGGCGAATCATTTGTTTTAAGACCAATGAACTGCCCTCACCATATGATGATATATGCTAACAAAATGCATTCTTACAAGGATCTTCCTATAAGAATCGGTGAGATTGCACATGACTTCAGATTTGAGGCAAGTGGAACATTAAAGGGTATTGAGAGAGGAAGACATTTCTGCCAGAATGATGCCCATCTTTTCGTAACACCAGAGCAGATTGAGTCAGAATTTGCCAAGGTTGTAGACCTTATATTCGAGACATATAAGGATTTCAATATTACAGATTACCGCTGTGTTCTCTCATTAAGAGATCCAGAGGATAAGGTAAAGTATCATGATGATGATGAAATGTGGAACAATGCTGAGAATGCATTAAGAAAGGTTCTTAATGATATCGGAATTGAGTACACAGAGGAAATCGGAGAGGCTGCATTCTACGGACCTAAGCTTGATGTTAACGTTAAGCCTGCTATCGGTAATGAATATACATTATCAACATGTCAGCTTGATTTCTGTCTTCCATCTAAGTTTAACTTAACATACATTGATAAAGATGGACAGAGAAAGACACCTGTAGTTCTTCACAGAGCTATCCTTGGTTCTCTTGACAGATTCATGGCTTATATACTTGAGGAGACAAAGGGCAACCTTCCATTATGGCTTGCTCCTGTACAGGCTACAATTCTTCCAGTTAAGAATGAAGATGAGGAGTTAAATGCTTATGCACATGGTCTCTATGATTATCTTGCAGATAATGGAATCAGAGTTGAGATTGATGAGAGAGCAGAAAAGCTTGGATACAGAGTAAGAGAAGCTCAGGTAAAGAAGATTCCTTACCTTATTGTGCTTGGTAAGAATGAAGCAGCAGAAGGAACTGTAAGCTACAGACTTCACGGCGAGCAGAAGTCAACTACAGTATCTAAGGACGAATTTGTTGCAATGCTTAAGGATGAGATTGCTACTAAGAAGAATAATCCTGCAGCAGCTAAATAATTAGACTGACCTTACAGAAAGAAGCGTGACAATATGTAATTTATTATGCATTGTCATGCTTCTTGTTTATATTTAAGAAAACAATAGGAAAATAAATGGCTAGATATTACTATAAAAAGAAAAAGAAGAAATTCGTGCCAAAGGATCTTGCGAGTCTTAAGGAACTTAAGATAAAGACCGCCTTAATGGAGAGCATACCTGAGGATATAACACAGCTGTATCCTGAAGCCAGAAATATAAAGAGACATTTTATATTGCATATAGGGGAGACTAATACTGGAAAAACCCATGATGCACTTGAGGATTTTTACAATGCAGATGCAGGAATGTACCTTGCACCTTTAAGGCTGCTTGCGTTAGAGATTCAGGAGATGAGCCTTGCCAGAGGAATTAACTGTTCTTTAACAACAGGTGAAGAGAAGGACATAAGGGAAGGCGCAAAGCATTTATCGTGTACTGTAGAGAAGATGGATATAAGCAGGCATTATGATGTCTGTGTAATAGATGAAGCCCAGATGGTGTCAGACAAAGACAGGGGCTGGGCGTGGACAGAAGCAATTCTTGGTGTCAATGCGGATGTTATTCACATATGCATGTCACCGAATGCAATACATATCGTTAAAATGCTTATAAAAATGTGTGGAGACACATATACAGACATAAGACATAAGAGAAATTCAAGGCTTATAATGGAAGACCATGATTTCATATTTCCGGATGATATACAGGATGGTGATGCTTTAGTCGCATTTTCACGAAGAAAGGTACTTATGCTTGCAACACTGCTTAAAAAGGAAGGTTATAAGGTAAGTGTTATATATGGTTCGCTTCCTTACAGTGTAAGAAAAGCAGAGGTTGCAAGGTTCTTAAGTGGCGAAAGTAAGATAGTTGTATGTACTGATGCGATTGGAATGGGAGTGAATCTTCCAATAAGAAGAGTTATATTTACTGAAGCAAGAAAATTTGATGGCAAATCAAAGAGATCTCTTAATATGAGTGAGGTCAAGCAGATTGCCGGAAGAGCCGGACGAAAAGGAATGTATAATCAGGGATATGTTAATTCTTTAGAAGACAGGGAACAGATAGGTGAGCTTCTGCATGGAAGATATGAACAGATAACAAGCTGCGTTATACAGCCGCCTAGAAAAGTGCTCGATATGCCATACAGTCTGTCGGAAATATTTAAGATATGGTTAAAGACTATTGAGAAAAAATGCTTTTCGGTTGCAGATCTTAAGAATCGTATTAAGCTTGCTGAATATATTGAGAAAAAACATGGTGAGAAGATTAATAAAGACCTTGAATACAGTCTTATTAATATACCATTTGATGAAAACAGTGAACAATTAAAATATCTGTGGCAGGATCTGGTTGATATGACAGCAGATGGTGAACCTGTAAGCAGAATGTGGTACTATGTTGATACAGAATATGATGATATAACGAACATGAAACTTGATGATCTGGAGCAGTTATATAAAAAACTGGACCTGCTGAATTCGTATTGTAATGCACTCAATATTTCAGAATATAATGAGCGTATAAGAATGTTGAAGGAAGATATATCAGAACGTATAGTAAGCGAGCTTACTAATGGTGAGTTTTTTAACAGATGCAAACGATGCGGAAAGAAGCTGGAATGGAATCATAAGTTTGGCATGTGTGAAAAATGTTATGAGATAAACAGGCTTGAGAGAATACGTTATAGAAACAGATAAATGTAGGTAAAAAGGTCTACATTTTGCTTTTTTATGCAAACATGATGATTTCAAACTGACAATATATAGGGGATGTGTTATATTTAATGCACCAAATATATGTTTCTATAAAATGTAGATATTTTTGGAGTAAATTATCGCTGTTTTGTGATAATACATTTATAAAGTAATAATTATGGAAGAGGAAAATGCTATGAATGAAAGTATTAAAGGTAGAATTCATCAGGTAGAAAGCTTTGGCTCGGTTGATGGACCAGGTGTAAGATATATCGTATTTCTTAAAGGATGTCATATGAGATGCAGATATTGCCATAACCCTGAGACTTGGAAAGAAGAAGGCGGCACATTGGAGACTGCACAGCAGGTATTTGATAAAGCTTATCGTTACAAGAATTACTGGAAGAATGGCGGAGGAATTACTGTAAGTGGTGGTGAAGCACTTCTTCAGATGGAGTTTGTAACAGAACTTTTTGAAATTGCAAAGAAGAATGGTGTACACACAACGCTTGATACATCAGGCAATCCTTTCAAGATGGAGCCTGAGTATCTTGAAAAGTTTGATAAACTGATGGCAGTCACAGATCTTTTTCTTCTTGATATTAAAGAGATTAATGATGAGAAGCATAAGGGCCTTACAGGATGGACTAATAAGAACATTCTTGACCTTGCAAAGTATCTGTCTGACCACAATAAGGATATGTGGATAAGACATGTTCTTGTTCCAGGAGTTACAGATGCACAGGAAGATCTTGAACAGTTAAGAGATTTTGTTGCCAGCTTAAAGACAGTAAAAAGATTTGAGGTGCTTCCATATCATACACTTGGTGTATTCAAATGGGAAGAATTAGGAATTCCATATACACTTTCTGATGTAATGCCACCGACTAAGGAAGAGATTGCAAGAGCTAACGATATATTGAAGACAGCAGAATACACAGGATATCTTGAATAATAAGGTTAATTAAACTAATAGCCTCCCGGACGTATATTTGTCAGGGAGGCTTATATATTACTTAAAAATATGCTATTTACGGCCAGCTCTTAATCCGTCATTAAGGCCTTCGAGGTATGAAAGTGCTTTTTCTTTACCTGATGTGTTAAGCTTTTTATAATATCTGAGAAGTCTTGTTTCATTATCAGATAATGATTTTACCTGTACAACATTTCTGACATCAGATTTCATCATTATATAGTCCATACTTGCATCTAATATTACGCTAAGCTTCATAAGTGATGTGACGCTTGGAAGGTGTCTTCCCTGTTCGTATGCACTTATGGTTTCCTGAGCAACCCCCAGTTCAGTACTTAATCTTACTTGTGTTATATGTTTTTCTTCACGTAATTCACGGATTCTATTACGATACTCCTGCATATAGTATTCCTCCATAGTTCATCTAATCGAGATTGGACTATTAGAAAAATAACATTTTATCAGCATAATAATAGTAGTATAAATGGTAATTTATGGCAATTATACAGGCTTATATGGTATTGATGACAAAAAATGCTTATGGAAAATCTTATGCCAGTATGTTATGATTTTCTTTGACAGTGAAACTGTCAAGGAGTAGATAAACGGGGGACAAATATTATGAAGAGACGATATACAACAGCTTTTATTGCTGTAATGATTGCAGGAGGTCTGTTCGCAGGTTGTGGCAGCGCTGCCAGAGATAATGTGGCTTCTAAAGAGAAGGACATTAATAAAGAGCAAGTAACAACTAAAGCAATTGCATACGAAGAGACATTTGAAAAAGTTACACAGAAAACAGATAGTGAGAACAATAAGCAGGCTGAAAGTAATCAGCAGGATGCCAATGCATCAGATTTATCTGAAAATCAGACAGATGCTGGAAATGCGGACTCAGGTACAGATAATGATAATGTGCAGGAGAATTCACAGAATAGTGGATATCAGGATGATACCAGTCAGGGTGACAGCTATCAGGATAATGGCTCCGGTTACGGCTCAGAATCAGATGACAATGGCGGTTCATCTGATTCAGTAGAGAATTCAGATGATTCATCTTCTGGCGAAAGTGCTAATGTCATTGATGATGAAAGCCTTCTTGCAAGTGCAAGGGTTAATACGGTTACATATAGTGAATTTGCAAACAGGGTGTTAGAACTTGTTAATATTGAAAGAGCTAATGCTGGCGTTGCTCCGCTCGTGCTGGATGAGGCACTGTGTAATGCAGCTAACATGAGGGCAATTGAGATGGACAGGACAGGGGAGCTTAGTCATACAAGACCTGGTGGCAGAGAATGCTTTACTGTAGTTGATTATTGTAATATTGGATATATGATGTGCGGAGAGAATATAGCGGCAGGTCAGCCTACTCCAGAAGATGTTGTTAATGGTAAATATGGTTGGATGAGTTCAGAGGGACACAAAGCCAATATATTAAGCCCTGAGTATACAAAAATGGGACTTGGATACAGTGTGGGACTAAGCAATGGTCAATATAGCGGTTTCTGGGCACAGGAATTTGCAGGATAAACAATTGGAAATAATAAGCGAAATAGCCATGGTGAATTATCCGCCATGGCTATTTCAGAGAAGGAAATTATATGAGAAAAATTAAGATATAGCTTTCTTAATAGCATTGAATGATTCTTTGCTTATATCATGTTCGATACGGCAGGCATCTTCTTCAGCAACCTTAGGGTCAACACCAAGTCGTGTGAGCCATGATGTGAGAAGCTGATGACGCTCGTAAATCATCTCTGCAATCTCCTTACCGGATTCTGTAAGGTATATGTAACCTTCCTTAGTTACAGTTATATGATTAGATTCTCTTAAATTCTTCATTGCAATGCTTACACTTGATTTCTTGAAGCCTAATTCGTTGGCAACATCAATCGAACGAACAACAGGAAGCTTTTTACTTAACATTAATATTGATTCAAGATAGTTTTCTGCTGATTCATGAATAACTGACATAATTATATCCCCCGATTACTTATAACGATAATGATATATAGATTATAACACGCATGTATATTTAATGCAAATGTGCTGAATATAAATTAATCATAAAATTTATTAAAACACTTGGTAAAATGTGGATGGAAAAGCGTATCAGTGTTGCAAATATACTGAATGAAGTTTAAAATGTAAAGAAGTGTATATAAGATATTATTATGTTAGAGGGTGTTTTTTTGAATAGTAGCAATATAGAATGGATAGAAAAACTGGATTGCCTTACAGACCTGCATGTACATCTTGATGGTTCATTGTCGCTTGAATCTGTAAGACATCTTTCTGATATGCAGAATATTGAAACAGGTGATGATGTAGAATTGTCAGCGAAGCTGAGTGTATCATCAGATTGTAAGAACCTTAATGAATATCTTGAAAAATTCGAATTTCCACTTCAACTTTTGCAGACGCGTGATGCTGTTAAATATAGTGTATGTCAGCTTGTTAAGGAGCAGGAAGAACAGGGGGTAATATACAGCGAGATAAGATTTGCACCGCAGCTTCATACAAGAAAAGGATTGTCACAGCAGGAGATTGTTGAAGCAGCATGTGAGGGACTCGATGAATCAAGAAAGTACTGGAAGTCATATTCCTGTCACAATCTTATATTATGCTGTATGCGTTCGGATGATAATAAGGATGCTAATATGGAGACAGTAAGACTTGCTGCATTATATGCTGAAGAGGGAAGCGGTGTTGTGGCGGCAGACCTTGCAGGGGCAGAAGGACTTTATGCAACGGATACATTTGCAGATGTATTCAGGGATGCCGTGCAGAAAGGAGTGCCATTTACTATTCATGCAGGCGAGGCAGCCGGAGCAGAAAGTGTTGAATGTGCATTGAATTTTCAGGCAAAAAGAATAGGACATGGCATAAGATGTATAGAGAATCCTTTAGTTATGCAGGAACTTGCAGACAGAGGTGTTGTGTTGGAATTATGTCCGACAAGCAATCTGAATACTAAAATATATGAGACAATAGGGGATTATCCGATACAGCAGCTTATGAATAAGGGGATAAGAGTTACTGTTAATACGGATAATATGATGGTTTCTGATACTACAGAAGCTAGAGAACTGGCATTGGTTGCAGATATATTTAATATGGAGAAGAAAGATGTTAAGCAACTGATAATGAATGGTGTTGAAGCTGCATTTGCAACAGAGGTAATAAAAAACCGCTTAAGGGCAAGGGTGGAGACACAGTTTGCCAAAGTGGCGGGAATAAGAGGTTAGGATATGAATGAAGTTAATGAATTATTTACTAAGGAGAATGTAGAAAAGATATATGTTCCTGATATAGTTAAAGATGATCTTTTGAGTATTATAGAGGAAAAACTTAGGAAAGCAGGATTTTATTACAGGGTTGCATACAGGGTAAAGGCTCCGGATTCAATGCTTAATAAGCTGATATTAAAGGATTACAGAAGACCGGGAACTGATAATCAGGATAAGAAGATGCAGGATCTTATTGGAATCAGAATTATACTGTATTATGCGGATGATGTTGAGATTGTTAAGAATTTTCTTGATACGATATTCTCTATGCCAGGTGTGTGGAATACAACAGAGGCCAATGAATATGAGTTCAGGGCAATGAAGATTAACGGAATATTCAAGCTGCCGGGATATCTTAGCAAGACCATTGTTAATCCGTCGCTTGGAGATTATGTGGATGATACATTTGAGATACAGGTAAGAACCAATTCTTTTGAGGGCTGGCATGAGATTGAACATGATATGAGATATAAAGGCTCAGCCTTTGGCACGGGTAATGAAGCTCTTGCGAGAAAGATGAACAGTATTCTTGCTACACTGGAGCTATGTGATGATTCAGTTGTGGGTCTGATTGAAGATTTAGGTCATCAGCATTACAAAGACAGAAAATGGAACTATATGTTAAGGTGCCATTACAGACTGAAGTTTACAAGAGAACCGCTGCATCCATATATTGAAGAGATATTTGATGAAGATACAGAGCTTGCCAAGAAGTTCTATAAGTTTAAAAGAGAACCATTACTAAGACAGCTTTGGGATAATACAGGAGATAAAGGACCAGAGATAACTGTTAATAATATTGTAAAGATAGTTAACCAGATTGGACCTGAAGATGAAAGGCTGAAAGAAGCATTTGCAAGGATAGAACATGAGAAGAAGCAGGAGAATGATAATATAGCCAAGAGAAGAAGATTTGAGCCGTTCAAGCAGTTTGGTTCATATATGGTGTTTAAGGCTGATACATATATTGATCTTAGCAATCTTGTCATGGCAGATGCGTTCAGAAAAGCTACAGGATATATATATTCGTGGGTTAAGTCAAGATTTGAGGATGTATTTACAGACCTGCCAGATAGTGCTGGAACTTATGTTAATGCGGAACCGGGATATTCTGTTAATCTTTTATATGATGCAGATAATGTGTATTTTTCTGAAAAAACTACACATCTTGATACTAAGATACCAACAAGAGTATGGATATCTGAAGCAGTTGTATGCAGAGAAGGTGACAGACTGAAATTCACGGTATCTAACAGATATGCAGAGCCGGCAGACAGATACAGGGATAATGAAAATGTACTGTTTTCAAGACCTAATTTCTTTGGAGAGATTGCAGACAATATAGGAATTGTTGATGTGGAAAGAATGAGGGAATCTGTAAGATACGTTGAAGACAGTAAGGATTATGATGATCTTACAACACTGATTGCAGATGAAGAAAGAACATTCCCTGTTATAGTATTTATGGCAAGTGATGGCAGATGGCTTGATAAATTTGATATGAACTATTTTGCTTATCTTGTAGGATATTATGCACATATCAAGATGATAAGAAGCCCCTATGAATCACGAAAGTTTGCTAAGGATTACGGTCTTAAGATAGATGAATGTGCAGATTCAATTACTGTATTCTATCCAGGAAGAGAACCATATACAAGCTATAAGACAGATATTTTCCATACAACATTTGAGGTTATTAAGGTTGAAAAGAGAAAATACTGGAATGAAAATGGCTGCAGGGCATACAGAAGAAAGCTTGTTTCAGAAATAAGAGAGAATAATGTGTTATAATATGAATCTTATGATTATGTGTCAGAGGAGAACAGCATGGATAAATGTGTACTTGTAGTTGATGATAATGATTTTAACAGGGAACTTGTAAGAGATATTCTTGAAGATGAAGATATAACGGTTTATGAGGCAGAAGATGGCAGTTCAGCGATTGAACTGCTTGAGAGTGAACAGGCGGATGACATAGATGCAGTTCTTATGGATGTGAGAATGCCAGGAATGGATGGTATAGAGACTACGAAGATTATAAGAACTAAGAATGGAAAATGTACAGATGTGCCAATAATTGCTATGACAGCAGATGGCTTTGGAACAGAGATGGAGATGTTGCAAAAGATAGGCATGAATGGACTTATATCTAAGCCTGTAGATGTGAATACGTTGGTAGAACAGATAAAAGAACTGGCAGGGTGGTAAACCCCCTGCCAGTTTTGCATGTATATTATCTTGATTCACCCATAAAGAAGAGTGCAACTGTTCCAGGACCGGAATGTGTGCCAATTGTAGGACATATATAATTAATCCATATGTTATCTATGCCGAATCTTTCTTTGACAAGACCTGCTACGAACTGTGCATCTTGTAAGCAGTCACCATGACTGATGAATACAATATCATTCTTATCCCTGTATGAACCTATATGTTCCTCCATACGGTCAACTAAAGCAATAAGTGATTTCTTTCTTCCACGGACTTTTCCTATATTAATAAGCCTGCCTTCATTATTTACATGAAGGATTGGCTTGATATTGGCAAGTGTACCAATAATGGCAGTAGTCTTAGAAACACGGCCGCCTCTATATAAGTGGTTTAAGTCATCAACAGTAAAATTATGTACTACATTAAGCTTGTGCTCATTGACAAAGTCTATTATTTCGTCCATAGATTTTCCGGATTTCTTCATTTCGATAGCTTTATATACTATAAGACCTTCACCCATTGAAGCAGCTAAAGAATCGATAACAACGATTCGCGCTCCCGGATGTTCTTCCATAACTTCATTGGCAGCTATGCAGGCGTTATTGTAACTGCTGGAAAGTGCTGATGAAAATGCAATATGAAGAATATCAAAGCCCTCATTGACGCGTTTTTCAAATATTGTCTTACAATCTTGCGGATTGCATGCCATAGTTGTTGGCATCTCGCCTTTACGCATTCGGTCGAAAAATTCTTTCTCAGGCATAGTATTGTCTGTTCCATAGATTACTTCACCAAATGCATAGAAAAGAGTGTGGATATCAATGTTGTTTTCTTTAACATAATTGTCAGGCAAATCGGCAGTTGTGTCAGTTGATATAAGAAAATCTTTCATAAATGTCAGATCCTTTCTTGATTTATTTTCTGTATTATAATATCATTATTGAGGTGATATTCCAAGACTTAAGATTAATTGCATTGTAATAAAATTTTGCAAATAAATTTTTAAAATGGGGTTGACATATGCTGCTTGGAATGATATTATGCAATAGTTGCAAAGCAAAGCAGAGTATCCACTCTCACCTCAGCGCACAGGGCGACTCGGGTTGATATTTAAGAATTACACATAATATAGGATTGTGTTTTGATTAAAGAAAGTGGATAGCTGTGCTATTCACTTTATTTTTTTATATGGGGGTGTACCGCTATTAACGAGTTAATGATTAACGAACAGATCAGATGCAAAGAGGTTCGTGTTATTGGAGAAGAAGGACAGCAGCTTGGAGTTATGGCATTAAGAGATGCTTTAAACATGGCTAAGGATGCAGGAGTAGATTTAGTAATGGTTTCGCCATCAGCTAATCCACCTGTATGCAGAATTGTAGATTATGGCAAGTTCAAGTACGAACAGCTCCGCAGGGAAAAGGAAGCTAAGAAGAAACAGAAGACAGTAGAAGTTAAGGAAGTTCGTTTATCACCTAACATCGATGTCAATGACCTTAATACTAAGTGTAACTCAGCAAGAAAGTTCATTGAGAAAGGTAACAAGGTTAAAGTATCATTAAGATTCAGAGGAAGAGAAATGGCTCATATCGACTCTACTAAGCATATATTAGAGGATTTTGCAGAAAAGCTTGGCGATATAGCTGTAATTGAGAAGGCTCCTAAGATGGAAGGCAGGAGCATGATGATGTTTTTAACTGAAAAACGTTAAAATAAATAACAACTAACAGACATTTTTAGGAGGATTATTATGCCAAAGGTAAAGACAAAAAGAGCAGCTGCAAAGCGTTTTAAAGTAACTGGAACAGGTAAGTTAAAGAGAATGAAGGCATTCAAGAGCCATATTCTTACAAAGAAGTCAGCTAAGAGAAAGAGAAATCTTAGACAGGCAGCTATGACTGATGCAACTAATGTTAAGACAATGAAGAAGATTATGCCTTATCTCTAAGATTAATGGTATAACAACATTTATTTAGAGATATAGTTTAAGGAGGAATTTATAAAATGGCAAGAATTAAAGGCGGATTAAACGCAAAGAAGAAGCATAACAGAGTATTAAAGCTCGCTAAGGGTTATAGAGGAGCAAGATCTAAGCAGTACAGAGTTGCTAAGCAGTCAGTTATGAGAGCTCTTACAGAGAGTTATAAGGGCAGAAAGCAGAAGAAGAGACAGTTCAGACAGTTATGGATTGCCAGAATCAATGCTGCTGCAAGAATTAACGGACTTTCATACAGCAAGTTCATGTATGGTCTTAAGTTAGCTAATATCGATCTTAACAGAAAGGTATTATCTGAGATGGCTGTTAACGATGCAGAAGGATTTGCTAAGCTCGCAGAGGTTGCTAAGTCTAAGCTTGCATAATTGATTATATATTATATATCATTGAGATAATAGGCTGTCGTGAAAGCGGCAGTCTTTTATTTTTAAAATGTATGATATTTCTGTGAACTAATATGAACAGATATGGATAAAATCTCTTTTATGTGATATAGTATGAAAGTCAATTTTTTACTTCTGTATAGAGAAGTAAGAGCGGAGGTCTATTGTGAAAAAAATTTTTTTAAGAAAAGCATCAATAGTTTTATTATCAGCAACAATGCTTATGGCAACTGCATGTAATAAAGAGATTGAAGTAAAATACGATTATAATGTTAATGATTATGTACAGCTTGGAAAATATGAGGATATAGCTGTAACAGTTGATAAAACTTCTATAGAGAATCAGCTTATTGATGATAAGATTGCTAAAGATATAGAGAATGATACAACTTATTCAGAAGTCAGCAGAGGTGCTGTTGATGGAGATCAGATACTTGTAACTTATGTTGCTACAAGTTCGGGTTCACAGTCAACAGGACTGTCTAATACAGATGGTGTTACAATGATACTTGGAAAAGATAAGCTTGGACTTGACATAGAAGAGCTTGATGAAGCACTCTATGGAATGAAGGCTGGAGAGACTAAGGTCATGGTAATTGATTTGCCGGAAACATATAGCAATACAGTATATGCAGGAACTAAGGTAGTGTTTGAGCTTACAATGCAGACAGTTTCACAGCCTAATGTGCCAATGCTTACTAATGCATATGTTAAGGAAACATTTGGATATGATACAATCGAAGAATATAGACAGTCAATAAAGGAATCTCTTGAAACTGATATTAATTCAAAGGTTGAGAACAAGATACAGGAAGATGTATTATCTTCTTTACAGGATACATTCAAGATAAGCAGTTATCCTGATTCACTTATGGAAGAAACAAGATCCAGACTTGAAACATCTATTGGTTTTTATGCGGATTTTTCTAATCTTTCAAAGGATGAATATTGTCAGAAGCAGTATGGACTTTCTTTTGATGACTTTGTTAAGAAATCTGCTACACAGCAGCTTATCATGGAGGCTATAGTTAAAGACCGCAATATGACAATGAGAGAATACGATTATAAAGGTTCTCTTGATGATTTTGCGGCTGATAACGGATACTCTAATGCGGATACATTTGTTGAAAAATACGGAAAAGATAAGATTGTAAAGGCTATGCTTGTACAGAAGGTACAGGACTATGTTATTGAACATGCCAACATTTCTTATAAGTAAGGCAGGAAAGAATTTAGGTTGTGAGTGGGAACCGGCAGCATATTATTATGCTGCCGGTTCCTGTGTTATTTCGTGCCTGTTGAGCCGAAGCCGCCTTCGCCTCTTTCTGTGTCGTCAAGTTCTTCTACTTCGTTGAAGTCTGCTGTGATGTATGGAGCTAAGACTATCTGTGCGATTCTGTCTTTTGGTTCTATGGTTACAGGATTATCTGAATGGTTGTGGAGAGCTACTATGATTTCACCTCTGTAGTCAGAATCTATTACGCCTACTTTGTTGGCTGGGGCAAGACCTTTTTTACATGCCATTCCGCTTCTTGCATAGATGAGGCCTACGAGGCCTGCTGGTATCTCCATTGCTATTCCTGTTTTGATGAATTCAGTTGTGCCTGGCATAACTGTTACAGCTTCTGGCATTCCTGAGTAGAGGTCTGCTCCTGCTGAGAACTCTGTTCCGTATGTTGGGATACAGGCATCTGGATTTAATTTCTTAATATTAACTTTCTGTGACATTGCGTAAACTCCTTTTTATTATTAATCGTACAGAAGTACGATATTACCTGATTCTAGTGATTCTTTTACAAGGATTGTCCTCTGGTTAGATGAACCCTTGAACTGAAGCATCATGTCTTTCTTGTCTTCTTCAAATTTACCGTCGACTATGACGTCGATGTATTGAAGCATTTCTTTAGTTTCTATCCATTCATTGCACATTCTTCCAACAATATCCTTGTCAAACAGATATCCTGTAAAGCACCATATACTCAGGTCAGGATATATTTTGCGTACTTCCCTCAGCAGTGGAAGGAGTCCCTGTTGGTTGCTGTGTTCAAACGGTTCACCTCCCAGAAGTGTGAGCCCTGTAACATAGTCTGGAGCAAGAGAATCAATGATTTCTTTAATTGTATCGTCTGTGAAGTCCCTGCCATAATTAAAGTCCCATGCGATTTCGTTAAAACAACCTTTGCATCGGTGGGTGCATCCACTTACAAAAAGAGAGGTGCGCACCCCTGGTCCGTTAGCAATATCGCAGGTTTTTATCTCGGCATAATGCATAATATAAACCTTCTTTCTAAAAGTTGCAATAAATCTGTATTATTAGCCAATAATAACATCTTATCACATGAATTACAGAATTATGAATGCTATATTAAGACTATAGCAAATGATTTAAATCTGTTGTACAATTATAGCAGATTTGCTCGTGACAAACAATGGAGGGTACATATAATGAAAATTTATTTTGACAAGCTTTACAGGTATGACAGATTGCAGGAACCGGCAGGCATAGCACTTCCTTTTAAGGAAGGTGAGTTAAAGAGTGCTGACAGGATAGCCATTACACAGAATGGCAGAAAATGTATGGTTCAGCCAAAGATTACATCAAAGCATCCAGATGGAAGCATAAGATACCTGTATGTGGATTTTCTTGCTGATATTCCGGCTAATAAGGGCGCAGTGCTTGAGTTTGAAAAAGAGTCTGATGGAAAGTATGAAGAAAAAGGAGTATCTGTTACTCAGACTGAGCAGGGACTGCGAGTTGATACAGGTTGTGTTACATTTACAGTAAAGAATAATTCCCAGAATATATTTGAAACACTTGATGATGGAAGAAAACATTATACAGCTCAGAATTTTGAGGGACCATATCTGAAAGACGATATGGGGAAATATGACATTAATATTGGCGATTGGAAGATTATAGATGCAGGTCCTGTAAAATGTGTAATCAGGGCTAAGGGAAGTAACATTCTTAATAATAAAAAAGTTGATTTTGAGATAACGCTTACATCATATGCAGCTAAGTCATGGGTTGATGTATCATACAGAATTATTAATACCACTTATGATGAGCTTCATATTAAATCACTGGTATTTTATGCAAAGCCGGATGAGACAGTTACTGCAAGTGATGATTTGTTTGATATGCACATTAATATGGATAATGACTCTACCGGATGTGGAGATGTACTTACGGATAATTCTAAAGAGAATGGACCTGTGTATCACACAAGAGGAACCGGGGAATTAGAGATGATATCTGGTAAAGCACCTGTTTCCAATGTAAGAACACTTGTTGGAAGCTCTAATTATAAGACTGATTTCTATATTGGAAGAGATGGAGTGCAGGTTAATAAGATTATCGATGATGCATATCTTGTAAAGGAAGCAAATGAACATTTTGCAGAGGTATTCTATGGTACATTTCTTGCAGATTATACTGATGGAAATGATGGATTGTGTATAACTGTATATCAGGCACAGCAGAATTATCCGAAGGCAGTTAAGGCATATGACGGCGGAGTAGCTGTTATGCTTGTTCCAGAGGATATTGGAAATGTTGTTATGCAGTCTGGTATGGCAAAGGAACAGAGATTCCTGATGCATTTCCATGAACCGGATATGCAGATGTGGGAGCTTGATAACAGAAGTACAATATACCAGATGCCTGACAGACCATGCATAGCACCAGAGGAATTCAAGAAGGCAGAAGTGTGTATGGATGTATTCCCTGAACATCTTGTGAATGAAGTTGAAATCGCACTTATTGCAAGGGCAGATAATCATTCAAGATGCTACGGCATGCTGAATTGGGGCGATTCTATTGATATGGGATATACTTTACAGGGAAGAGGTGGTGGAAAACCTGTATGGAGTAATAATGAATATGATTATCCGCATTCATGTGCTCTTATGTATGCAAGAACTGGAATCAGAAGATTCCTTGACTATTTAATAGTTTCAGCAAAGCATCAGATGGATGTTGATGTATGCCATTACAGCAAGAATCCATTAAGAATAGGTGGACAGTGGGAACATACAGCAGGTCATTGTAAGAATGGAATAATGGTATGCTCACATGAATGGGTTGAAGGAGTGATTGATTACTATCATTTTACAGGTGATGAGAGAGGTCTTGAGACAGCTATAAGTATAGGTGATAACATATTAAGACTTCTGGATACACCAATGTATGCAAAACCAGGAGAAGCCAATGCGAGAGAAACTGGCTGGGCTTTACGTGCACTTGTTGCATTATATGTGGAGACAAGAGATGAAAAATGGCTTGCAAAGTGTGAGTGGATTATTGACAGCTTTAAGATATGGGAAGAGGAGTATGGCAACTGGCTTGCTCCATATACTGACAATACTCTTATAAGAGTAGGATTTATGATATCAGTAGCTGCAGGAAGCGTAATGAGATATTACAGGGTATTCCCAAGAGAAGATATTAAGCAGATGCTTATAAGAGCAATTGATGATATTGTAGAGAATTGTACTCTTGATAATGGATTATTCTATTATAAGGAGCTTCCTTCACTTTCAAGAAATGGAAATAACACACTTCTTCTGGAATCACTGGCAATTGCCTATGAACTGACAGGTGATAAGAAATATCTTGAGTATGGTTTCAAAACATTTGAAACTAATATTAATAACACAGGCAGGGCAGGAGTTGGTTCTAAAAAGGTTATAGATGATGCGGTTATTGTTTCCGGTGACAGCACGAAAGGATTTGCACAGAGCTTTATACCACTTGTTACATATTATAAGGCACTTGGAGATACAGGATTAATTAATAATGTAAAGTTGTATTAATAATTAAGATTAAGGTGCATACAGAGTTTAATACGGTGAGAGAAAGCAAACGCGTTTCGCTTGGGCGGGCTTTCTCTCACCGCTCTTTTGTATATAGCAGCATTAACGCCATCACAGCTTGGAAAAGTCACAGATATTTACTGGTTTTTTTATGTAATATATAGTATAATCTTTCAAAAGTGTTTGTAATTGACGGAAAGGTGGTTTTTTATGAGAATCGGAATAAGAGCACATGATGTAGCATACGCTCCATTAGAGGAGCTTATACCTAATATACATGCACAGGGTTTTCACTGTATGCATATTGCACTCAGTAAGTCTATTAAGGAGTTTAAGCCGGGCGTGGAGACTATGACTCCGGGACTCGCTATGTATATTAAGGAATTATGTACAGAGAATAAGGTTGATGTTGCAGTACTTGGCTGTTATCTTAACCTTTGCAATCCCAATCCTGAGAAGCATAAGGAGATTGTTGAGAAGTATAAGGCACATATAAGATTTGCAAGTGTTCTTGGCTGTGGAGTTGTTGGTACTGAGACTGGTGCGGTTAATGAGGAGTATAAGTATGAGCCAGCTAATCACAGTGAGGAGGCTCTTCAGTGCTTTATTGATAATTTAAGACCAATAGTTAAATATGCTGAACAGTTTGGTGTTATTGTGGCAATTGAGCCTGTATGGAAGCACATTGTATACACTGTTGAACGTGCAAGAAAGGTACTTGATGCTATTGATTCACCTAATCTTCAGATTATATTTGATCCGGTTAACCTGTTATGTGTTGATAATCTTGCACAGCAGGATGAGATTATTGAGAAAGCATTTGACATGTTATTAAAGGACATTGCTGTTGTTCACTGTAAGGATTATATTGTTGAAGGCAGTGAGCTTAAGTCAGTGGCAGCAGGCACAGGAAAGGGTAATCCGGTGACAGGCGGAGGACTTAATTATAGGCTTCTGTTAAAGAAGATTAAGGAACATAAGCCATATGTACACTGTACTCTGGAGAATACTGTTCCAGAAAATGCAGTGGCTACAAGAGAATTTATGGAAAGAACATATGCCAGTGTATAAATAATGGGCTTAAGAAAACTATAACGCTGGACAATTACCAGAGAATGGAGGCACGTATGCCAGAGAATATAGAGTTACCAGGCGCAAGCCATAACAAAACTAATCAGGTTGAAAGAGCGGTGGATACACCGGCAGATTTTACAAGTCCTGAGGAATTATATAAGGATCTTATTACAGCTATAAAGAAATACCACCCATCTACAGATCTGTCTGATATCGAGAAGGCATACGAGACCGCAAGAAAGGCACATGAGGGACAGTTCAGGAAATCGGGTGAGCCATATATAATCCACCCTTTATGTGTTGCTATTATTCTGGCTGAATTGGAGCTTGATAAGGAGTCAATTATTGCAGGCCTTCTTCATGATGTTGTTGAAGATACAGTTATGACAAGTGAAGATGTTGCAAGAGAATTTGGTGATGAGGTAGCACTGTTAGTAGATGGTGTAACAAAACTGACACAGCTTAATTACCAGCATGATAAGATTGAGGTTCAGGCAGAAAACCTTAGAAAAATGTTTCTTGCAATGGCAAAGGATATAAGAGTTATTCTTATAAAGCTTGCCGACAGACTGCATAATATGCGAACAATGCAGTATCAGTCGCCGGCAAAGCAGATTGAAAAATCAAGAGAAACAATGGAAATATATGCTCCAATTGCCCACAGGTTAGGTATTTCCAAGATTAAGGTAGAGCTTGATGATTTATCAATGAAATATCTTATGCCTGATGTATATAATGACCTTGTTGAACAGGTCAACTTAAACAGACCAGGCAGGGAAGCATTTATAAAGAGCATAATTAAAGAAGTCGGCATGCATATAAGCAATGCCGGTATTGAGGCTGAGATAGACGGAAGAGTTAAACATTTCTTCTCAATTTACAGAAAAATGGTTAACCAGAATAAGACGCTTGACCAGATATATGACATATTTGCAGTAAGAATAAAGGTTGATACAGTTAAAGACTGTTATGCGGCACTTGGTGTAATCCATGAAATGTATAAGCCTATTCCAGGACGTTTCAAGGATTATATTGCTATGCCTAAGCCTAATAATTATCAGTCGCTTCATACAACTCTTATTGCATCAAACGGACAGCCATTTGAGATTCAGATAAGAACTTATGAGATGCATAAGATTGCTGAATATGGTATTGCTGCCCATTGGAAGTACAAAGAGGGCAATACTGGAGAGAAGACTGATAAGAGCGAAGAGGCTAAACTTAGCTGGTTAAGACAGATTCTTGAATGGCAGAAAGAGATGTCTGATAATAAGGAATTCTTATCATCAATTAAGAATGATTTGAATCTTTTTTCAGACAGCGTATATTGTTTCACACCTTCAGGAGATGTTAAAACACTTCCAGCAGGTTCTTGTCCTATAGATTTTGCGTACAGCATACATAGTGCAGTAGGAAACAAGATGGTAGGAGCAAGAGTTAATGGAAAGCTTGTTAATATTGATTATGTCATCAAGTCAGGTGACAGAATAGAGATTATTACATCACAGAATTCCAAAGGACCAAGCAGAGACTGGCTTTCAATAGTAAAGAGTACTCAGGCACGAAACAAGATAAACCAGTGGTTTAAGCAGGAGTTAAAGGAAGATAATATTCTTAAGGGCAAGGAAATGATTGCCAATTACTGCAAGACTAAGGGAATTGTTTTATCTGATATTACAAGACCTGAATATGTTGAAAAATGTCTTAATAAATATGGTTTTAAGGACTGGAATTCAATTCTTGCAGCAGTTGGTCATGGTGCATTAAAGGAAAGTCAGATTGTAAACAGACTTAACGAAGAACATCAAAAGACCAAGAAAGCAGAGATTACAGATAAAGACGTTCTTGAAGAAATTGTTGCGGCAGAATCTAAGGATAAGGCCAAGAAGAAGGAAGGCAAGGGTGGAATTGTTGTTAAGGGAATCCATGACGTTGCTGTGAGATTTTCAAAATGCTGTAATCCGGTTCCAGGAGATGAGATTGTCGGATTTGTTACACGAGGAAGAGGTATATCAATTCACAGAACAGACTGTGTTAATATAATCAACTTCCCAGCCAACGAGCGTGCACGTCTTATTGAAGCTGAATGGGAACAGGGACAGACTAATGATACTTATGAAGTAGAGATTAATATATTTGCTAATAACAGAACAGGACTGATTGTTGATATATCAAGAATGTTTACAGAAGCAGAAATTGATGTTAAATCCATGAACTGTCGTCTTAATAAGAAAAATGTTGCAACAATAAGCATGGGATTTGATATTCACGGAAAAGAAGAACTTAACAGAATTATAGATAAGTTAAGAAAAATAGATGGAGTTACTGATATAACCAGAACTGCAGGCTAGGAGAGATGTATGATAAAGATTGAATCAAGAGTATTAGGACCAGTAGGAACTAACTGCTATCTTATAATTAATAAAGAGAATAATGAAAGCATTATTATTGATCCGGCGGATTCGCCTGAGTCTATATATGATATGGTTGTACGTTCGGGAAGTAAGCCACAGGCAATACTTCTTACACATGGACATTTTGACCATATAGGTGCTGCCAATGAAGTGCGTGAGCATTATGGGATTAAGATATATGCATCATGTGATGAGGAGAAGCTGCTTGATTCACCTGCAAGAAATCTTTCTAATGCATATGGAATGAGTCTGAGAGTTACAGCAGATGTACTTCATAATGATGGGGATATTCTTGAACTTGCAGGACTTAAGATAAAAGCAATTCATACACCGGGACATACAGCAGGTGGAACATGTTATTATATTGAATCGGACAAGACTCTTATGTCAGGAGATACATTATTTGCAGGTTCAGTTGGAAGAACAGATTATCCTACAGCAAGTTCTGCGGCAATGATGGAATCTCTTCATGATAAGCTTTGCAAGCTTCCTGATGATACAGATGTATATCCCGGACATGGTGAGTTCACAACGATTGGATACGAAAAGCAGAACAATCCATTTATGTGATGTCCACAAGCAAAAAGGAAGCAACGCGAAGCGTTATTTACTTTTCGCGGGACATCAACGAGCAAACGCCTGCGAAGCAGGCTGGAAAGCACGATAGTGCGAGTTTGCGAGTATGAGAACGCAAATATCAGTGCGAAAAGGAAGCAACGATGATATATATTAAGATTGATAATGACTTGTTTTATGATGATGCGGTTGTACTTGTCCGCTCATTTTATCCAAGAACTGAGGTTACAGCACTTAAAGCAGATTCCAAGCCAGAAGATGATGACGAGATTATTACAATAGAGGTGCCGGATATCACAGGTCTTGATAAGAAGAATGCCCATGAAGTATTCAAAGACAGCTTATATAAGAGACTTTCAGAAAAGACTGGAAAGAAACTTCCGTGGGGATATCTTACAGGTGTAAGACCAAGTAAAATTGCATATACAATGCTTGAAGAAGGTGCAGCCAAAGAACAGATTAAGAAGCATTTTATGGAAAAGCATTATGCGAGTGAGGAAAAAGCAGACCTTGCCCTTACAGTAGCGAGGAAAGAACTGGATATACTTACAGATATGGATTATAAGACAGGTTACAGCCTGTACATAGGAATTCCGTTCTGCCCAAGTATCTGCCTGTACTGCTCATTTTCATCATATGCACTTGGTGCATACAAAGATTATGTTGATAATTATGTTGATGCACTTATTAAAGAGATAAGATTCGTCGCTGAATCCATGAAAGGCAGAAGACTGGATACAGTGTACATGGGTGGCGGAACACCTACAACTTTGAGTGCAGAACAGTTAGATAAAGTACTGACAGTAGTTGAAGAAGCATTTGACTTGAGCAGATGCCGCGAGCTTACTGTTGAGGCTGGAAGACCGGACAGCGTGACACCTGATAAGTTCAGAGTACTTAAGGCACATAATGTTGGAAGAATATCTATTAATCCGCAGACAATGAATCAGAAAACACTTGATTTAATCGGAAGAAAGCATACGGTTGAAGATATTAAGAATGCATATACAATGGCAAGGGAAGCCGGACTTGATAATATTAACATGGATATGATTTTAGGACTCCCAGGAGAGGGAGTTGATGAGGTCGCTCATACTCTTAATGAAATTAAGGCTATGGGACCAGAGAGCCTTACTGTACATTCACTTGCAATTAAGAGAGCATCAAGACTCAACATTTTGCGTGAGCAGTATGCGGAACTTTCAATAGAGAATACAGATAATATTATTACAATGACAGAACAGACAGCCCGTGACCTTAACATGCAGCCATATTATATGTACCGTCAGAAGAATATGGCCGGGAACTTTGAAAATGTTGGTTATGCAGTTTCTGGTCTTGAATGTATATATAATATTCTTATTATGGAAGAAAAACAGACTATAATTGCGTGTGGCGCAGGTGCTTCAACCAAGGTTGTATTCCATAATGAAGGCGATGCTAATCATTCTGTAAGAATTGAGAGAATAGAGAATGTCAAAGACGTCAGAAGCTATGTCGAGAGAATTGATGAGATGATTGAGAGAAAGCGGAAGTTTTTTGAGGAGAATGAGTTTTAGAAAATATATGTTCTTAGTGTAAACCTGCCATATGTAGTGCATACATTTGGCAGAGTTTTTATGTGGTGATAATTACTAATGAACTCGTTATCTTGCGGAAATGTACATATTATGATACTATTTTATCAGTGAAATAATGGTCGGAACAATTATATATGTACAAAGGAGCTGATTAATATGCGAGGCAGAACAAGATGTTTATTAATGGTAATTATCATGAGTATATGTATGCTTGTGGGTTGTGGTACAGAGACAGCGGAAAATGCTACGACGAAATCTGTAGCACAGACAACAGTTTCCGTTAGTAAAGAACAGACAACACAGAGTGTTGCCAACACAGAAAAAGTCACTAAAGAAAAGACTACAGAGGCAGTAACTGAGAAGACAGAAGCTGCTGCACCTCAGGTTGAGGAGAAACAGCAGGCAGTAGAGGAACCAGTGGTTTCTAACAATTCTGGTAGTTCTACAATGGTATGGATTCCTAAATCTGGAAAGAAGTACCATAGAAGCAGTTTATGCAGTAATATGAAGAATCCGAGTCAGGTTACGCTAGAGAAAGCACAAAGCCTTGGCTATACGCCATGTAGTAAATGTTATTAATATTATAAGACTATTGGAGAGACAATAATGAGTAAGAAGTGTTATAATGTGTAGCAAAAGGATTTTATGATTATTCTGATGGCAGAGACAGGATAGCAACTGGGGAAAGAGATGAAAAGTTCCTTGAAGTCTATCATGCACTGTATGAGGATAAATAAATATTAATCAGGAGGATTATTAATGAAAATAGCAGTAACATACGAGAATGGTCAGATTTTTCAGCATTTCGGACATTCTGAGAGCTTTAAGATTTATGAGGCAGAAGGAAAGAATATTGTCCGTGCAGAGGTAATTGGCACTGATGGAGCTGGTCATAGCGCATTGGCAGCTGTTCTTAAGGATAAAGGTGTAGATGTTCTTATATGTGGTGGAATTGGTAACGGTGCAGTCACAGCACTTTCAGAAGCTGGAATTGATGTATATTCAGGAGCAGATGGAGAGGCAGACGCAGCAGTTGAGGCATATCTTAATGGCGATTTAACATCAGCAGGAGTTAATTGCGACCATCATCATGATCATGAAGAAGGTCATGGTTGCGGACACTGTGGAAGCCATGAAGATGAAGAGTCAGGCTGCGGACATTGTGGAAGTGATGAAGGTGAATCAGACTGCGGAAGTGGTTGTGGCGGCTGCGGCGGTGGCTGTGGTACATTTACACCATCATTTGAAGGACCTAATGTGGGAAAGAAGGTAAAGGTTCATTATAAAGGAACACTTAACGATGGAACACAGTTTGATTCTTCTTACGACAGAGGTGAACCGCTTGAATTTACTTGTGGGGCAGGAATGATGATTCAGGGCTTTGACAAGGCTGTTGCAACAATGAATGTCGGAGACGTTATTGATGTTCATCTTATGCCAGAGGAGGCGTATGGAGAAGCCGATCCAAGAGCTTTCATAACACTGCCTATAAGTGAGCTTCCTGGTGCAGAAGAACTTAAAGTTGATGATAAAGTATATCTTCAGAATATGTATGGACAGCCATTCCCAGCTAGGGTTGCTGCTTTAACTGATACTGAGATTACATTTGACGCTAATCATGAGATGGCAGGAAAAGAACTGAATTTCAGGATTGAGCTTGTAGAAGTATTATAATTGAATAATATTAAGATACCGGCTGGTACAGCTAAATGCAGTATCAGCCGGTTATTTTATTGTCTGGAAACAAGCTCTTTAGTCAGCCGTATCCATTCTTTCAGTTCTTTCTGGTTTTCATCTTCTTTTCTGAAGGCAGCGGAGAATGGTATACGCAAGTCTGGGTCGCCAACCTGTAATACAACTGAATCAGGTGAAAGCTTCATTGAAGTAAGATAACTGTTTAGTGTAAATGCAATTCCATATCCCTGTTCAGCGAGTCGGATTCCTGCGTCAATACTGCTTATCTTATAGGTAAGCTCTGGCAGGACATCAGCATAGAAAAGGGCGTCTTCTTCAAGCTGTCTTATACTTTGGTTGCTGTGCTGCAGGATGAATCTTTCTTTTCTTACATGCGCAAGATCAAGCCATTGATAGATGCATGATTCTTTAGACTCTGCGAAAGATACAGCAGGATGGCTTTTGGGAAGAATGGCAACAAGACAGTCTTCATATATGGTTTCATAGGAAAGTCTGGTGTTGCTCACGCTGTTATATCCAAAGAACATATCAAGGTCACCGACAAGAAGCTGCTCTTCATGGTCTGAGAGATGTCCGTCAATGGCATATACAACTGACTGTGGATACAGTCTGTTAAATGCAGTCATAACAGATGGAAAGAGAGACTCAACCTGACGGACCATGTAACCAATGCGGAGTTTAACAGCTACATTTTTGCCAATATCAATCATGCGGTCCTCAAGTTCAAAGCATTTCATTGTAATATCTCTGGCAGATTTCACGAATTCTTCGCCTGCAAATGTAAGAATCATGCGGCGGCCTTTTCTTTCAAAAAGCTGTATGCCAAGTGATGTCTCAAGCTGTTTAAGATGTATGCTCAAAGCCGGTTGCGACAAGAACAGAGCATTGGCGGCCTTGGTAAGATTTCCATAATTAGCAATTGTAAGAACATATTGCATGTCTTTTTCAGTAATCATATGAATTTCCTTTCTAAAATAGTGCATGTTTCAATAATAATGTAATAATTATACATAATTAAAATGTATCAATCAATCGAAACTATAAATTAGATTTATACTTTCGATAAAAACATACAATTTTATTTTTAGTATGATTTATATTAAAATGTATAAAAATATAAATTAGTTATGGGAGAAAAAGTTCATGGAAACAAAAGCAAAGAAAAAATGGAAAACGCCACATACATTTGTAATACTTGTGGTAATTATTCTTATTGCTGCAGCGGCAACATATATTGTGCCGGCAGGCGAGTTTACAAGATTTAAAGATGCCGCAACAGGCAAGACTTTAGTTGAAGCTGGAAGTTATCACAGAATAGCATCAAGTCCGCTTAATCCGTTAAAGATTCCTTCAGCAATCTATACCGGAATTGTGAAATCAGCGTCAACAATTACATTTATGCTGATAATCGGCGGAGCTTTTCAGGTAATTACATCAACAGGCGCACTTACAGCGTTATGCAAGAAGTTATCTAAGACATTTTCTAAGCACAAATATGTTGTAATCCCTGTATTTTTGACATTATTTTCTATATTCGGATTCACAATGGGAATGTCATCAGAGGTTATGATATTCGTTCCTATCGGAATTACACTTGCGTTATTCTTAGGGCTTGATAAAGTTACAGGAACAGCAATGATTGCACTCGGTGCAGCGGTTGGATTCACAGCCGGATTACTTAATCCGTTCAATGTAGGAGTTGCGCAGGATATAGCAGAATTACAGTTGTTCTCAGGAATGGCTTACAGAGTATTTATTCTTGTTGTGCTTCTTGCTGCTACAAGTGCATACATAATCTGCTATGCAAGAAAGGTTGCAGCACATCCTGAAAAAAGCGTAATATATGGAATTCCTGAAGACCAGGAGTACACATTTGACAATGCAACAGACACAATTACGGTAAGACAGATTGCAGTTCTTGTTGTTATGGCACTTGGCTTTGGAATACTTATATATGGCCTTTCAAAGAAGGGCTGGTACTTTGAAGAAATGTCAGGTCTGTTCATATTTATGGGTGTAATATGCGGATTTATCAGCGGTTACGGTCCTAGCAGAATTGCAAGGGAATTCGGAGAAGGTGCTAAAGGCATTATCGTAGGATGTCTTATAATCGGAATTGCCCGTACAGTTGAGGTAATCTTAAGTGATGCCAATATTCTTGATACTATCGTGTACGGAATTGTTAATATTGTAAATGTTATGCCAGATTCAATTAAGGCTGTCGGCATGTTCTTATGTCAGTCACTTATTAACTGCGTAATCGTGTCAGGAACAGGTCAGGCAGCAGTTACAATGCCACTTATGGTGCCGGTTTCAGACCTTGTAGGAATATCAAGACAGACATCAGTACTTGCGTTCCAGTTAGGAGACGGATTCTCTAACTCAGTACTTCCAATGTCATCATCACTTATGGGATATCTTGCTGTATCAAAGATTCCTTATAGCAAATGGCTTAAGTTCATGATGCCTCTGTTCCTTATATGGACAGCACTTGGATGCCTGTTTATGCTTGGTGCATTAATGATTGGATATTAGAATTGATTAGGAGCAGATATTATGTCAGACGATATTAAGAAGCAGCTTGGGGCGGTTATTGACAGCTATAAAGAAGATTTATGCCAGATGTCAGATGAGATATTCGACCTTGCGGAGATAAGCGGGGAAGAGTACAAGACATCTGATATATTGTGCAGTTATCTTGAAAAAGAAGGATTTGCGGTAGAGCGTGGAACAGGACTTGAAACAGCATTCAGGGCAACATGGGATAATGGAAGTGACGGACCGGTGATTGGAATTCTTGTTGAATATGACGCTCTTGAAAAAATCGGACATGCGTGTGGACATCATCTTCAGGGACCTGCCGGAATAGGGGCAGCGATCGCAGTAAAGAACTGCCTTCAGGATTATCCATGCAGGCTTGTTGTGTATGGAACCCCAGCAGAGGAAACTCTTGGCGGTAAGATAATTATGCTCGATAAAGGTTATATGAAAGAGCTTGACCTTGCATTTATGTCGCATGGTTCGCCTAATACATCAGTAGATGAAAAATGTATGGCACTCGAGAATTTTGTGGTAACATTCCACGGAGTAAAAAGCCATGCTGCAATAAGTCCAGAAGAAGGACGCAGCGCATTTGATGCAGCGTTATTATCATTCCATGCAATTGAGATGTTAAGAGAGCATGTTAAAGATGACACAAGAATGCATTACACAATCCGTAATGCAGGTGGTCCTCCAAATGTAGTTCCGGACCTTACTGTTGCAGAATATACACTCCGTTCATACAGCACGAAATACCTTGATGAAGTTGTAGAGAGATTCTACAACATTTTAAAAGGTGCTGCGCTTATGACTGGAACAACATATGAGGTTCAGAGAGACCTTCCATTCAAGAGCAAGGTTGTGTGCCATAAGGTCAATGATTTGCTTATGGCAAATGCAGCATATGAGAATGCCCCATCAATCGCACCACCACGCGAAAGGACTGGTTCAACAGATTTCGGCAATGTGTTATATGAAGTTCCAGGCTCATGTATAAGAATTGCATTCACAGACAAGGATGCACAGCCACATTCAGAAGCTTACCTTAAAGCAGGAAAGAGTGATGCAGCGCATAATGCTATAGTATACGCAGCAAAGATAATGGCTGATTCAATATGTGATGTTCTTGTTAATCCTGAGCTTCTTGCACAGATAAAGCAGGAGTTTGAGGTGGCAAGAGAAAAAGGCTGATGAGTGGGTTTAGCGATAAAATTGAATTGAATTAATAGAGTTTTAATCAGGCGGAGGAGAAATCCAAAGCCTGATTTTTTTTATAATGAATAAGAATAAAGTAAATAAAAATTGACAAAATTGACATTTTTGCATAATATTATTGATATAAGGAGATGATGTTGTGCCTAAAAAATCTATAGTGTTATTACCTGAAACATTGAACATACTAGAACAGATGGGATTGCAAATAAAATATGCAAGATTAAGAAGAAAAATATCAGCAGAAATTGTTGCTGAGCGAGCGGGGATAAGCAGAGCAACATTGTGTGCTATAGAGAAGGGATCCCCTTCGGTTGCAATGGGGTGTTATGCAGCAGTTTTACATGCCTTGAATTACATGGATAAGGATTTATTATTAGTAGCTAAGGATGATGAACTAGGAAGAAAGCTGCAGGATTTGGATTTGCATGTACAAAAGAGGGTAAGAAAAAAGAGGTGAATGTAAATGAATGGGGAAAGAATAATATATGTTTATGCAGATTTTTTACCTTATGATAAACAATTAATAGGAAAATTATATGCTTCTATGGCAAGAGGTAAGGAGTTTTATTCATTTGAATATGATGAAAAATGGCTTGAACAATCTACGAATTTTATAGATCCGGATTTACAATTGTATAATGGCAGACAATATGTGAATGATGATAAAAATATTTTTGGCGTTTTTGCAGATTCATGTCCTGACAGATGGGGAAGACTGCTTATGAAAAGGAGAGAGGCCATCAGGGCAAAAAAAGCTGATGAAAAACCAAGGAAACTGGTGGAAAGTGATTATCTTTTAGGAGTGTATGATAAAGCAAGAATGGGGGGATTAAGATTTAAAACATATCCAGAAGAAGAATTTTTATCAGATGATAAAGAACTTGCAACACCTCCGTGGACATCACTTCGACAATTAGAACAGGCATCTATATCATTTGAAAATGATGATAATGCTTTAGAAGAAAAGTGGCTTAGGCAATTAATTGCGCCAGGTTCATCTTTGGGAGGAGCAAGACCTAAAGCATCAGTAATGGCACCAGATGGAGCGTTGTGGATAGCAAAATTTCCATCAAAGCATGATGAGTTTAATTCAGGTGCATGGGAGATGGTTGTACATGAATTAGCAAAAATGTGTGGCCTGAATGTGCCAGAAGCTAAGTTGGAAAAGTTTTCTAAAACAGGAAGTACATTTTTAGTTAAAAGATTTGACAGAGATGGTGAACAGAGAATACATTTTTCATCTGCGATGACAATGCTGGGGAAAAAGGATGGTGCAGGAAGTATAGATGGAAGCAGCTATTTAGAGATAGCATCTTTTTTAAGGGCTAATGGAGCTAAAGCAAAAGAAGATTTGGCTGAGTTATGGCGAAGAATAGTTTTTAGTATGGCGGTATCTAATACGGATGATCATTTTAGAAATCATGGCTTTATATTAACAGAAGATGGTTGGAGACTTTCACCAATGTACGATGTTAATCCTGATATATATGGGGAAAATCTTTCTTTAAATGTAGATGAATATGATTCAAGTATTGATTTTAATCTAGCAATAGAAGCATCTTCATATTATGGTTTGTCATCAAAAGAAGCAGAAGATAGAGTAGATGAGATTAAGAAGATTGTAAAAAATAACTGGCAGATACTGGCTAAGGATTATGATATAAGCAGGGGACAGATAGAAAAAATGAAACCTGCATTCAGAGAATGTGAATATTAAAATACAGATGCATCAGGTGTAGGAGAAATCCAAAGCCTGATTTTTTATAATTTGTAAGCATAAAAAATTGTATAGACACAATATGTCTGACTTGAATGCTATTCTTAATATACAAACAACCTGTATTTACAGTCGATTTATGTACAGATGAAAGGAGACAAATATTATGGGATTTTTCTGGGCTAATGTGAAAGCTAATATTGAAGGAGCAGTTGCAAATGCAAAAATGCATTACTATGAGGATAAGCTGAGAAGCGACGACTATGATGAAGACGAAGAAGAAGATTATAATGAGGTGCAGGAGGAATATAACGCGGACAGCATAGAAGATAGTCCCGTTGCTAATATCCAAAATAACTGGAAATCAATATTGTTAGTTCTTCAGGCAGAATATAATATTCAGGATATACAGATGAGTACATGGATTAAGCCACTCAGGGTAGAAAATGTGGAAGACAATATTTTGAATTTATCTTTTAGAAATGCAGATGATAACGAACAAGAACATAATATGAATGTAAAATATGTACAGAAAAGATTTGCAGATTTATTATCAGATGCAATTGCTGAATATATGGATACTCAATATGTAGTGAAGATTAATTAAATGGATGATGCATCAGGCGGAGGAGAAATCCAAAGCCTGATTTTTTTATAAAATAAAATAATATGACAATAAGTGTCTGACATAACTGGTATTATTTAAGGAAAATAGGCTGGGTGTAATTGCGTAGGCAGCTGGAACACCATAAATTATATACAGGATGGAAAAACTATGCAGAATGAATTGGAAGAATTATATAACATGCTTGTGAGTCAGACAGATATAATGAAAAATGTGGATGAATTAGTAGAAAAACAGATTGAACATGAACTGATGCAGTTTAAAGAACTGGCAACATGGAGCGATTATGAATGTGAGCGTGATAAATACATGGTAGTTGCAGAAGTTACGAAAAAAGAAAGCTTCATGGCAGGATTTAACTATGCTGTGAGATTACTTGAGGGCACGCACAACCCTTAAAACACGTTCCTTTTCTTCATCAGAAAGAGACTGAATCTCTTTCATGATTTCCCTGTCGATTGAAGAATAATCGCCAGTATATTCACCAGATAACACATAATCTACAGTTACACCTAGTGCATTACATATATAGATAAGTGTAGGCAAGGAAACTTTCACGCGGTTATTTTCAATATTGCTTATATGAGAAGTGTTGACCTCAGCGGCACTGGCAACAGCGTCTTGTGGCAACCCTTTAGATAAGCGTATTTCTTTTAACTTCTTTCCAATACTTTCAAAATCAATATCCTTCATGAAATCCCTCACAACAAAGATTATATACATAGTACATATAATTGTAATATTGAATTGTTAATGTTATAATTATCTACAACTAAAACAAGATTAGTCACGGACAATATAAAACGTTTTTAAAATGCTAAGACAAAATATGACACTAAGACATATAATGTCCGACCTGTTTGTTATCATTAAAACATAAAAGAGAAGCAAAATGAGGAGGCATAAGATGAGTGACAATAATAATGTTGAAAATGATAACGATAGTGATTATGTATATCTGAAAAGACCGTATCTATTCAATATCAGATATAACTCAAGACAAGTGTGGAATAAATTACCAGAAGAAGAGAAGATTCCGTATGCTAATTACGAAGAATATTATGAAGAATGCAGGCTGATTAAGTTAAGAAGCATATGATATCCGATTCTGGCAATTATTTATCTGTTTTTATTCGTGGTTATGTTGCTGTATATGATATATGTGTTTACAGGATTTAATATATTTTCATTAATTGTATAATGAATAATTATAAGAACTTACATTTGTAAAAATGTTGCATAAAAATTCGCAAAAACTGATTTTATATTAGCATTTTTTACAATAAAGTGCTAAAATATTAACAGATTAAATCGTGAAATATTGCATTACATTATCTTACTGAAATGAGGAGAATTACTTATGGAGAATGACTACAATGATAAAGTAAGCCGTGTATTAAGCTTGTATCAACGTTTTATGGAAGGAGAAGTAGTTGACAAAGAAGCTGAAGCTGCCAGATATGGTGTGTCTGAGCGATCCATTCAGCGTGATATAAGTGCAATTAATAATTTCTTTGAACAGGAAGCTGGAAAGAGCGGAGTGATCAACACAATTGAATATGACAAGAAAAAAGGCGGGCATTATCTCAATCAGATATACAAGTAATGAACGATTTCATAGAGACGAGCTTACGCATAAGTCAAAATTACTATACAAAATGTGAAACATAGGGCAGTCAATACATGAAAGTCGATATATAGAGAAGGATTACAAACGAACCCAATATGGTGAAATTGTAATACGAAAAGTAAAACCGGTTAAAGCTGACTTTAATGTGATGAATGACGCATTTACAACAATATACAGAATTGACAGGAAAAGATTATAATTTTAAAGGTGGTTATTATGGGGAAAAATTCAGAAAAAATACTGGAGGCGTATGAGCAGGCTAATGAGGATGCTTCAGAGATAGTATCTTATATAAATTCTATTTCAAATCCAAGTGAACTCATGTATTCGTCACTGCCTTCATTGGTTAAAAATCTAGAAAATAAAAATTCTCAAGTTGCATCAAAGTATATGGAATGTGCATCGATTGTTGGAGGACCAGTTGCTGCTATGGTTAACAGGTCTATAACTGCTGGTGAATTGATAACTTATAAGTCAGCTGTTGGTGGAGGAATTTTAGGAGCACTTGCTGTATCAGGAATGTTTTTTGGCCTGTAAATTTTCTAACTATACCAGCAGCTATTACATTAATAGTTAGTCCTAAAATAAAAAAGTATATAAGAGATAATCAAATTAAAATGAAGCAGAAAATGACAGAATTGCAAAAGGCTAAAGAAAAATTAAACAGCTGGTTTAATGATTTACAGAACAATATGAAAGATATTGATGAAAAGATGCGTGAAGAAATGCGTGAAAAATTTGTTGAATATAAAGATAAAACCAAGGAATTAGCAAAAGATATTTCAATTAAAATTAATGATTGCGTTAATATCAACACTAATAAGAGAATAATGCAATATAATGAGGTGATTCTTAAACAATATGCGTTACAGAAGGATTTAGAAGATAAAGTTGATTTTATGTTTGATAAATATAATGAATTATTGAGTGAAAAACAAGAGCTCGAAGAACAAATTAGTCGGTTGATTAGCCTTCTAAATGCTTTAGGGTGTGCAGAATCTGTTATAAATCATGCCTTGAACGGGGAGGGATAATTATGATTTCTTATCGTGAAAAAGAACTTATGATGGTAATGAAATTTATGGCAGATCATTCTGATGAATTTGCAAAACAAATTGCTGATGCTAGTTGTAGAATGGTAAAGAAAGAAAATATTGATAAATTTACAAATAAATTGCCTGATATTTCGGATTATGATTCTTTGGTTAAATATGTGAGAAATCAGGGATATGACACAACATTAAGAATAAATGATTTGCTGACTGATGAAGAATTGGCTCAATTAGAAAAAGAATATGATGCTATAGAGAATGAATTTAAAAAGCAAACATAATTAAATAAGACAGACGCTGTTTTTATTATTATAGCAGTATTATTACAGATGACACGTCAGGTTCTTCAACCATCAGTGGATTTTGATGCATTCAAGAGTACGGATAATAGAGATTCACATAATACAACAGCTGATGAAGCTAAAAAAACATCATATGATAAGGAAAAGGCAAAGGATAAAAAGGATGAAGCAGAAAAAGATGAAACTAAGGGGTCAAGGTATTATCATGCTTCAGTAGAAGAGATAGCGGATGTTGCTCATGTTCCTTATGATGTAATAAATGGAACACAAAAATATAATGTTAAGCTAAGTGGAACAAATCATAGAGTAAAAACATTAGGTCACGATCCGTGGCTTGGGTATTTATTTGGGACATGTAATATATTAACCAATACAATGTCATTGGGCAAGGATAATGGATTTCGTACATTACATATTGGAAAGGATGTAACTGGACGACCATCTGCTATAGCAGAAGCTGATCCAACAAAAATGTTTACATATGCTGCTAAAAGATACAAAGAATCAAAGGCGACGGTTGGATTAGCGGTAATAAAGCAATATTATCATATAAAATCTGATGAGTATTCCAAAGAAGGTTTAAGTCTTCCATTTTTACAGTTGTTATTAGATGCTGATGTTATAAAACAATTGTGTGAATCAGGAATTGACTATGCAAAACTGGATTTTTTAGGAACAGTAGCAGTGCAGACAATGTTTGCGGAAGTAATAAATTATGTTATTTCTGTAGCACATAGAATTACTATTGTTTGTGAAGACAATAAAAAGAATAATGAACATTTTACTAAAGAACAGTTATTACAATCATTAAAAAGAATGCTACTTTGAATGAAGTAAGAACAAGAAAAGTAATTATGATTTCAGAGTGTATTGCGTCTTCTGTAAATGCAATTATTATTGGTGGGATTGAAATTGGCGCAGCACAAACAGGAAATGAAGCACTAGCCAAGGATGCTATAAAAAAATTGGATATTGGAGGATATATTTCAACAGTAATTCATTTGTTTAGTGATATTCGTTTTATTACAAAAATAAAAAAGGATTTTATTGCAAAGGCAATTGAAGAAAATTACCAAGAGAAATTATCTAATATTAGATGATGGATTTATATGACTGTTGCAACTTAAAAAGGAAATTTATATGTTTAATGATGTCATTGGAAAATGGAAATATTCAGAAAAAATATTAGAAGAAAATATACATGATTCTGTTGGCACTTCTTTGAAGCAGTCACTTTTTAATGATGGACAACAAAAATTAGTATCCATGGAAAATCAATATTTGGAAGCAGAACAGCAGAAACAAGTCATAAATAATTTACTATGTGAATTGAGGAGAATTGTATGATGGATTATCAGACAATAGTAGATGAAGTAAAGAATATATTAGTGAAGTGTAATAACGAAATTAATCAGGTTGATAAAGAACGAAATGAATATATAGAAAAATCTATGACAGAAGAACAATGGAAGAAATATGTCTTACAAATTATGAGTTATGATTTTTTAAGAATTAAGTCAGCATCTGCAATAAAAAATATAAGTATATACCATTATATGATAACACATCTCGAAAGAATACATATTGATTGTAAAAAGTTTTATGATGATTTAATTGCTATTGGACCTCATTCTTTGCAAGTTGTTACTAAGCAGGCTGTTGAAAATATTTTTGCAAAAGATAATAAAAAAAATAGCTTAATATTTGAAACTTTTTTTAACGGAAAGCCTGTGGATTTTTTTGGAATAAAAAATTCGTTTGGCTTATTAAAAGATAAGTGTGGTACTTACTACGCATATATGCCAGATATATCCAATGTTATAAATATGAATACATATCAAATTGTAAAAGAAATATCTATGTATTCATTCTCTTATATGTATTTGCCAGAAAACAATAAAGTGTATAAATGGTATAAGATTTCAATGGAAGGATTGATGGAAAAAAAGCATTCGGAAGAATATTATGATGAAAAAATATCGGTCATAAAAGAAAAGTATAATTGTATTATAAATGAGTATATTGAAAAAATTGTACATGATTCAAATAATGTTAGAATGTCTTTTCCTTATTTACAAGATTATAAACCAGGTATGGAAAATGATAAATATGAGTTTCCAGAAAGATTTACTTTTGGTGAATACAAGATAACTGTTAATAATAAAATTGTTAATATTCCTAATTTTGTTTTATTTCCAATTACTTCATCATTAATCTTTAAAGAAGATTTATATTTGATTCATCAGTTATATTTAAAGCTTTTATATGCATTACCAATAGGAAAATTGGAATTTACGGTGTTTGATCCAAATGGATTGGGTGAGAATATTGAGATATTTAATTCCCTGATTAAATGTAAAGAGATTTTTCCAGCTCAAAAGGTATTAAAAGATAAAAAAGAATTAAAAGATGAACTTTTATTGGCGATGGATTATATAAGAAATATACGTCAAGAGATATTTGGGGACGATTGTACAGATTGGGTAACATATAACAAAAAAATGTTAAAAGATAATCCACTAAAAGTGTTGCCTTATAAAGTGTACACATTTTTTGATATTCCAGATCAAATGGATGAAGAGAATATTAGCATGATATCTAAACTTATCAGGCATGGAATGGATTGTGGTATATTAGTATTATTTTCATATAAAGAGATATCAGAGAAAAACATTGATGGAAAATGGAATGTATTAAAAGAATGCATTAATACGTCTAAAACAATTAATGATGTGTTTAGAATAATTAATAAAGATACAATGGATATCATCAATGATTTAAATGGTAAAATTGAATTTAAACAAGAAGAGATGCCTTTATTATCTGATGTCAAGCTGCTCTTGGAAGATTATATTAATAAATTAAATAGTAGTTCAAAAGTTGAATTTGATTTTAATAAACTTATTGATATTGAACATTTATTTAATAAAACATCTGAAAATGGATTGGAATTTATTCTTGGATATAATGATGAAAGCGGAGAATTAATTAAATTATATGTTGATGATGCAAATACGCATTACCTTATTGGAGGAACTACAGGTTCTGGAAAATCAAATTTATTACATAACATAATTTTAAGTGCATGTTCAAGATATTCACCTAAAGAATTACAATTATATATGTTGGATTTTAAGGAAGGAGTTGAATTCAGCATATATACACAACCGACATTACCACATGCAAGATTGGTTGCTACAGAGGCGGATACTGAATATGGAGTTAAAGTTCTGGCACATCTAATAAAAGAAAAAGAAAAAAGGTATAAATTATTTAAAAAATGTGGATGTAAAGATATTTTATCATATAGACAAAGTAATCCATTAGAAATAATGCCTAGAATTCTTGTGGTTATAGATGAGTTTCAAGTCCTATTTGGGAATTCAGATAGAAGTAGTACAATAGAGAACCTTGAAATGTTAGCAAAACAAGGAAGGGCATGCGGAATTCATCTTATTATGGCGACACAGACATTGAGTGGATTAGAGTTCGGAACGTTAGAATCACAGTTTTCGGGAAGAATTGCTCTTAAATGTAGTGCTGAGGATTCAAAAAGGCTGTTAGGAGGAATATCATCAAATAATGAAGCTGCTTCTACTATTGAAAGACCATATGCAATTGTGAACACTTCTCAGGGAAGTGTTTCAGGGAATATTAAAATTAATGTTCCTAAAGCGGATATGTCAATTATAAAGAATACGATTAATGTTATGCGTAATAATTTAAAAGCAGATGAAATAGTTGATACGGTGATTTTTGAAGGTCAGACTTTACCGGAACATCCTATAAGAGAAGCATTTACAGATAATAAGGCTAGAGTTATGTTGGGAATAAATATGGATTTTACAGCAGAACCATTTACAGTAAGATTAATGAATAAAGAGTGTAATAACATTATGTGCTGTGGTTCAGATGAAAGGATAAAAAAAGGTTTAATAAAGTCCATAATGTATTCAGCATTATTTTCATCTGAAATAGATGAATTTGTATATGTTGGAGAAGATGAAAGTATTCTCGAATGGGAAGATGAAGAAGATATAATCTGTTTTGATGGAATACGCGGATTTCTTGAGTATCTTGGAGAAGATATGTTTAGTAGAAAACGTTTAGTGGTGTTAGATAACTGTGATTTAGTCAAAGAAGTTAATTATCCGACAGGATATGGTCAGACTCCATCAGGGGATGCAAAGAAAATATTAGATTATATAAATGAGGGCTGCCGATATGGATGTTTTGTCATTGTATTCTATAATAGAATTAGAAATATGAAAAATAGTAAAATGCCATTAGATAAATTCGATTATAGAATAGGATATGGATTAAATGATGATGATACAAGAGCTCTTGTTGATAATATGTCTTTAGGTAAAGTTGGAAGAATTACAGAAAGATGTTTCTTTGCAAAAAATGGTGAGATTGAAAACTGGTTTCAACCATATGTTATGGAAATAGAAGATGATGAATAGGAGGGAAATAATATGGCACAGGCAATAGTAGATCCAGAAGAATTAGTAGCATTTGCTAATGAATTGGAACAGTATATTAGGACAATAGACGAGGAAACTGGGAAATTAGGCTCAGCATTTCAGCATTTAAGTGAAAGTTGGAAAGATGAAAAACAGGCACAGTTTGGGGAAAAGTTTAATGAGTTAAGAGCTACAATGTCATCTTTTGAAGAAAATGCTAAGGAGCAAATTCCTGTATTGCGTGCAATGGCTGAGAAGGCAGCAGAGTATTTAAGGGCATAAAATCACAGGGTTAGCATAATAAATTTAATAAGGAGAGATAGTTTATGAGATGTGTTTGTTGCGGTTATAATATATTGATAGGTGAAAAATTATTTGGCATTGAATTAGAAGAAAATGTATGTTTATGCAAAGAATGTGATAAACACAGAACAAATCTGATATATGGAGAATCGGTTGAAGAATCAAAAAAATATTTTGAAGAGATAAAAGGTAATTGTGTTAAAGAAATAGCGGGCATTATTGATGAATGGTGTGAGCAGAGATTTGTTAATCACTTTAAAACAGTTGAAAAACCTATGTATTATATTGAAAATGAAGATATATTCATGTTGGTTTTTAAGAAAAAAGTAATGAATATAAGCAAAAGTGATGGCTATTCGTATATTTTTTATTACCAGAATGGATACTTATATTCGTGTTATCAACGAGATTATGTATATTTATATGCTTTAAATATTGACGATTGTAACGAATTAGGAAGAGGGTGGAAAAAAGAACCTGACCCATTCTATATTCATTTGAAAAAATGTTTTGGAAATTATGATGGAATGCTGACGCTTAATGGTATTAATTTTTTCTCATTTAAGTATAGTCAAAATTCAATAATGGAAGAAATATATAATTATATAAGCAGGCGTATAAGCGTAATGCAGTCTGGTGGATATTCAGAAGAAAATGATCCGGAACTAAATGGTAATTATGAAGAAGAATCAAGTGTTATCGAAAAACAAAATGAAGAAGAATACAATGACGAAGAACATGAAGAAAACATTATATTTTCACCAGCAGATGAGATAAGAAAGTTTAAAGAACTATATGATTTAGGAATCATAGATGAAGAAGAGTTTAAAGATGCAAAAGCACGATTAATTAATAAATTATAGAGTGCGGAGAATGATTAATGAACAAAGCGGAAGTAGATAATATTGAGATATTTAATACAATTAAAAAAGATGTGTATGGATATAGCAATGAAGTGAAAGAAGTTTGTATTGAGAGTATCCATGACTGTGAAATGTTACATAATGAAACTGTTGAAGAATTAATTAATAGCAAAAATCTTCTTGAAAAAGCACTGGCAGATGAAGCATTAAAGTTATCTTTATGGGAAGCAGCATTGGCAGAGTTGACAGCAGCATTAGCCAGTGAAAATGAAGCGTGGATTGCGAAAGCAACAGCTGAGGAAATCAGGACACATGCTGAGTACGATGCAGCTGTAATTCATAGGCAAAATATGGAAAGAAGATTTGAATTAGCCAGACAATGCGAACATTTAGCAAAAGAACGATTGGAAAATACCATGGTTAAATATAATGCATTACAAAATGAATTAAATGATATAATTCAAATACAATTAGGCAGAGTACAAAAAGCAGATAATGAGATACAAACGTATACATCTCTCAATTATAAAACAGATTCATTAGTGAAGAGAAGAACAGATGAAGAATTGGAAAAAGATAATACAGGACTTGATAAAAAAGAAGAAGATTATCAGTGTATGACTAATGTATTGTTGAGTGAAGCTGTTAATTTGGCCGATTCAATTACTGGTGTATATATTATTTATCTAGATAACGTTGTAATGAAATGCGGAAGAGCTGCGTATAAGCAAGGAATACACTGGAGATTTCAACAATATTATTCTCTTAGTTATGATGATAGGGCTCGACATGGTGACTACTGGGCGATTTCTGAGGAAAACAGAGATAGAATAATTGTTTCATGGCAATGTTGTCCTGTAAGCAAATGCAAAGAATTGGAGTATAAGTTATTTGAAAAGTATGGAAAAGGACCATGGGGATTAAGAGCTCCAGCTACATGTCCGGATGACTCTTGGAAATTGTTAATATAATGTGTTAAATAATATTGATATAACTTTTACACATATTTTTACTCTGCCACATCCTGTCACCCTCCGGCGGTACACTTTAGACATCAAATAAAGTGAACAGCCAAAGGAGGATATGACTATGGGATTTATGGACAAGTTAAAGGAAACAGCAGGAAAGGCTGCAGAGAAAGCTGGTGCGATGAAGGATTCAGCAATGGATACTTATGGCAAGATGAAAGAGGCTAATGAGCAGAAGAAAGCTGAGAAGCAGGCTTATACAGCAGCTATGGAACAGGAAGTGAATGAATACTCAGCGAAGCTGATTGAGAGCATTACTGCAGAGTATGCTGAAGGAGGTGCGAAGTTCTGGGGCGAAGGCAACAGGGCTGCGATTGACAAGTTTACTAAGGATTATTATGAAATGCTTGTGCTTCCTGGCAGCAGACCTAACATTTCATGCCTTACAATGTCACCATACATTGATGAAAAAGCAATGAAGAAGTTTGCTGATAAGGGTGGTGTCGATTTGCAGGGCGCAGTTCCACACATTTTTGTTAAAGATGGCAATGAAGCCGGTATGGTTATCACTGAGGATTTCATCGCGTTTAAATTCAGATATGAAAAGGACAGTAGTTTCTGGGTTAAGGGCAAGATTCCGACAGCCAGTATCAATACATTTGTAATGGAGATTAATGATTCTGCTGCAAATGTAATGATTAACGGAGTTAAGCTTACTACAATCAGCATTAAAGGCTCTTACAGACAGGATTTTATGTCACTTAATTATTATTTTGAGTGCCTTGGAAAGCAGGATTTCACGATTGACAGGCAGGAGGTCAACGACCAGATAAGAGCCAAGATTGGTGATAAGATATATGCGCAGGTTAAGAAGTACTTTATTGACGATGATGAGCAGCTTCTTTTCTATGCAGGCGGCGTAGACTCGCTTACAGCGGTGGATTATGTTGCGTGTACTGATAATCAGCTGATATTTGTGAACAGGGAAATGCTTGGAGCAACGGCTAATGTCAAGCAGTTTTATTTTGAAGATGTGACAAGCATGTCAACTATTCAGAATTCTACATCAAGTGATTTTCTGACGGCAGTTATTGATACTGCACTTACAGCTGCATTTAAGCTATGCGATTTGGAGGTTTCAGTTGCCGGCTCGAAAGAAGTTATCAATACCTTGTATCTTGCCGAGGCAACACGAATTATTGCAATCTATCATGAGATGAGAAAAAATGCTAAGAAAGCCGCAGCACAGCCTATTCAGGTTCAGACAGCTCCGGCACAGCCTGACGCATTGGAGCAGTTGCAGAAGCTTGCACAGTTAAAGGATGCAGGAATTATTTCGGAAGAGGAATTCGCTGCGAAGAAAGCAGATTTGTTAAGTAAGATCTGATGTGAATAATAACTGAATATTAATAATAACTCCCCATAAGCGTTGACTGCTTATGGGGAGTTGTTGTTTAAATATTTTCTTAATAAAGCAACTGCATTTTTTCTATCTCATCTTTCATTTCTTTAACAAATTCATCAGGGGCAATTACTTTTACCCACGAACCCTGACTTAACAGGAACATTTTGATTCCGTTGCCGTAGACTTCCGCTTCAATGAGATATTTGTTGTCGTAGCGGTCAATTACTTTAGCGGTTGGCAGACGGTCAAGAATAGCCTGGAGTGATGGTCCGGTGAATTCAAATCTGATTTTTCTAAGTGGTCCCGGCCACATGAACTGGCTTCGTTTGCGGAGCAGTCCTTCATCAAATTCAACATTTTTAGGAAGTTCAAGCTTTTCCCTGTGGACAGTCATATCACAGATTCTGTCGATTCTGAAATATGTAGGTGTATCAGATAATGTGTCTTCACATTTGTATGCAATCAGATAGAAGTAGTATTCACTAAACATTATTGATACTGGTATGATTCTGTGCTTGACCCTGTCACGGTTCATTTTGTAATAGCTGATTGTGATTGCACGCTGTTCCTGAATGTAGTTGGAAAGCTTCCAGACATTATCAATTACGCTGTCGCAGTCTGAGCCGACTTCCTCATAGTTAAACATTTCTTTGGCAATAAGCTGTTCAAGGCGTTTTTTGTCTGAATAGCTTGTATGCGTTTTCAGTTTTCCGATTATTGTGAGCAGTTCTTCATGGCTGAACGCCCTGCTTCCGATAAGCACTTTAGCTATGGCGAAAAGTTCTTTATTAGAAAACAGATTGTCCATCTCTAATGTGTAGCAATGGTCTGAAGCAGAGTATTTTAATTCAGCATTGCCAAGAATATCGCGATAGTCGGCAAGGAATGCTTTCAAATCGTTAATATCTCTTGTTATGCTTCTTGTTGACACATTACTTTCGTCGGCGAGTGCGGCTACCGAGAGGGACTCACCCTTTAAAGCCCGAAACAGCAGTTTAAGGACTCTGTCAGCTTTGTAATTCTTATATTCATTATCCATATCCGATGCCTCCTGATATTGATTATACTATATTTTACAGACAATATGGTACATCAGATTAGCGACAAAGCCTGTCATACTAAATTTATTTATAAATATTTTGCTGTGACACAGCATGTCAGTCCGGATTAATACAATGATTATATAAAAATTGAGGAGGAATGATGGATACGGAGCGAAAAATGAGTTATATCAACGAGCGTAATAGGCGGCAGCGCAGGGAATATAAGTTAAGAAAATTTACTACCTTATTTCTAATATACTGGGTTGGGTTTAGCCTGACTATTATGATCTTTTTTAAATACAAGATTAATGAATTGTACGAGCTTAACAGGAAGACACAATTACAGATTGAACTGCTTAAAGAGCAGCGAAATAATTACAATGAGAAGGACATCAGGAAAAGCAACGATGGAAAGTATAATACCTGGACTGATGAGGTGTGTGATAATAAATAGAATATACCCTATGGAATTTTCCATCACATAGTAATATAATATGTAAGCCACCAGTCCTGGGAGGGGTGCTGCGAAAGCGGTACTATCGGAGTCTAGGTCCAATCACTTTATTTTTCCCGTAGAACTCGCGATAGCTGGTGGCTTTTTTATTATGATGGAGTACGGATTTAACATGGAATTACTTGATATCGTTGATGAGAATGGAAAACCAACAGGCGAGACTGTTGAGCGAAAGACTGCACATAGTGAGGGAATCAGGCATAGAACGGCGCATGTTTGGATTGTAAGAAAGTCTGATGAGGGAGCAGAGGTACTGTTACAGAAAAGGGCTATGAATAAGGATTCATTTCCTGGAAGATATGATACTTCTTCGGCGGGACATATTCAGGCTGGTGACGAACCGGAGGAATCTGCTATAAGAGAACTGCATGAGGAACTTGGAATTAAGGCTTCTGTTGATGATTTACAGTTTGTTGATACATTTGTAATCCAATATGAAAAAGAATTTTATGGCAAGATGTTTAAGGACAGTGAGATTGCATTTGTCTATGTATACAAGAAGCCAGTCAATATAGATGAACTTACATTGCAGAAGGAAGAGTTAGACGGCGTTGAGTGGTTTAATCTTGAATATGTCTATGAAGAGTGCAGAAAGCATAATCAGAAGTTCTGCGCACCGGTTGGCGGCTTAGAGATTGTAAGAAGGTTTGTCAGAGGTACCGGATTATGATTTCAAGAAATATGTACAAGACAGGTGCTGTGTTAATGGCACTGGTGACAGCATTTACAGTGACAGGATTGTCGGGTTGTAAGAGCAGAACGGTGTCTAATGAAGTGACAGCAGAGTATGATACACCAGATGATTATAATGATGAAAGACCGGGTGTAACATATGGAAATGTTGATGAGATAAGCTATTATTCACTGACAACCGGAAGTGAACGTAAGGCTTGTGTATATCTTCCAAGAGATTATGATGAATCACAGAGTTATCCGGTTGTGTATCTTCTGCATGGAATGAGCGGAAGTTATTCTGAATATAACAGAATTGGCGCTCTGTATGTTGCACAGAATGCAGTTGATGATTACAACAGGAATCCTGTGATTATGGTGAGTTTTACTGTATTCACAGATGCTGATGGTGGTCAGGAGTCAGACTATGATTTCTCTGAACTTACAGCAAAATATGATGCGTGTGAGTATGATGTTATTAATACTTTGATTCCTTATATTAACGAGCATTATTCTACCAGAACGGGAAGAGAGAATACGGCGATAGCAGGATATTCACTTGGCGGAAGAGAATCGCTTTTCCTGTGTTTTGCACATCCTGATGTGTTTGGGTATGTAGGTGCATTTGCCCCGGTAGGAGGAGTGGTTGATACAGGAAGTGGAGAAAGAGTTTATGGAAACAGAGGATTTCTTCTGCCTGAACTTGTTAAGGATGGAGGGCAGCAGCCTTTGGTTACTCTTATTGTAACTGGTGACAGTGATCCTTACTGCAAGGAATCTGCTATTAACTATTCAGATTATATGTCAAGTCATGGAATTAACCACATTTTCTATATAAGACCGGGAGCGCATGAGGTCAGTGTATGGAATAATGGATTGTATAATTTTATCAGAAGAATATTCTGATGCTTGAAGTTATGATTCATATGTGAGATAATGTCTCGGGTTAGTCGTACAGAACATGCGGCTGACCACACATAAAGACAGATTATGGAGGATTGTTTTATGTCAGATATACATAGTGTAGATGTTGAAGATGATCAGTTTGCATACCGTTATGATACACAGCTTCTTATTGACAGAAGAGATGAAGATTTAGATGAGGACGTTATTGCAGATTATATTACAGAGCATTTTGAAGGAAACTGCCTGATTGCAGCAGGTGATGAGGATCTTATCAAGATTCATTTCCATACTAATGAGCCTTGGAAGGTACTTGAGTATTGCAGTACTATCGGGGAGATATACGATATTGTTGTTGAGGATATGATTCGTCAGTCAGCTGGACTTCATGGCTGATAAGCTGATTTTTTGAGATAATTTTATTATGAAATACCCATAAAATTGCATGTAAATGCTGTTTTATGGGTATTTTTGAATTGTGAAATATTTGTTAATTAATTGACACAGATATGTCTATGAATTAAAATATATACAGCAAAATTTAATATAATAACGATATGAAATTTTATGAATACATTTGAACAAAGATGATTAAATAGTTGCGGCTATTTATTATAATTGCTAAAGAATGGAGGAGTTACCATGAGACACAATTATAAGAGAATTACTGCACTAGCTGGTATGACAGCGTTGCTTGTTTCAATGCCGGTATCAGTATATGCAGGACAGGTTAAGAATGCTTACACTGATAATCTATCAGGTGTATTGTGGAGTATTGATACATCTTCTTTGAAGCAGAATATAATTGTTAAAGGAAGTGATATTGTAATCGATTCTGATATTGATGACTGGGATGATATCACTGAGAGAAAGTCAGATGCAGCAGGGGTTAAGTCATGGAAAGTGGCTGTTTCATCTGATTATTCAAGATTATATTTTATGTATCAGGGAACTGTACAGACAGAGTGGGATTATAGTTATATGGGAAATAATCCTGTCAGTATTACTTATACTGATGGAACAACCGGAATGGCTGAGAAGATTCAGTTTACAGGCTGGAAAGACAGTGCACAGGCTAAGAATGCGTGGTATGGGGATATAGCGGATTCTGAGACAGTTACTGCTAATAAAGCACATGGCAATACAGCAGGACCATATGTTGTAGAGTCATCTATTCCTATGGATTTCTTCAGTAATTCTGATTTTAAGATAACATTTGCAGGAACTACGGTAGATATTAAGGATATTGAAGTTCTTGATGGCAATAAAGTTGATAAAGACGAGACAGAAGCTGTATATAATGGAATAGTTATAGATGGTGAATTTAAAGACTGGGAAGCAGTTAAGAAATATGATGCATCATGTCCTAATGAAGCACATAGAGGATGTCTGTCTGAGACAGCAATGATGTTTGATGGTGATTATGTATATGTGTATGTTAAGGATGGTGCTGATGGAAGTGCATCAGGTGCCGGAACTCATAGCAATGGTAGATACTCTATAACTACAGACTTTGGCAATGAACTTGTATTCCAGCTTGACAGCAAGGGATACGTTAATGGTGTAGATGGAGTTGACTGCAGACATGTTGGGGATGAGTGGGAGATAGCAATTCCTAAGAGTGCACTTCCAGCATATAATAAGACCTTATCATTTGGATTATATCAGGCAGAACCTTTTATAACAGGTATGTCTAATATCAAAGGTGATGATTCAGATGAGGATAAGACAATATATGATATTAAGTATGATGGATTGTATGGCGACTGGGATTATTATCCTCATACAAGAATAGATTATGCAACGGCTGGAACACAGCAGGACAGAGTTGATGCGTCAGGTGCATTATTTAGTGATGGAAGTACAGTCCTTGGACATGTATATTCAACTATGCCTGAACATCTTAATGAAGCAGGTGGAGAATTTACACAGGCTGTAACTTTCAAGTTTAATGATAGTTATAATCAGGTATTATATCCAAGATTCGTAACAGTTGACGAACAGGGTAATATCAACTGGAATGCTAAGCTTGGTGGTCTTAGTGAAGGTACATATGAATTCTATATGTTTGATACAAGTGCCTGGGGAACTTCTAAGAACATTAATGAACTTAATGATGCTGATATATGTTATGGAAAGATGACTGTTACAGTCGGTAGTAACAGAGATGAGTGCGAATTCTATTTTGACCTTGAAAAGGTTGCACAGAAGCTGGGTTGTGATGCAAGTGATTTCAAGCAGATAAGTGCACAGTTTGGAAGACTTGGGCAGCAGTGGATTAATACAGCAGGTGCTTCATCTGGCGCATGGCTTGGACTTTTCATATGTATAGCTGCCACATGTGGTGTAGTTGTACATCAGAAAAAGAAAGGTAGTAAACAGGTATAAGCAATGAATCCTATTATAGCAGTTATTATTATAATAATATGGCTTTATATACTTTCTGTAATGAAAAGGGCAAAACTTCATGCGTGGAGTTTCATGTGGGGAAGTCTTGGATTATTTGTAATAATGATGATAACGATACAGCCAGTGCTTACTATGCCTCTGGCAAGATGTGTTGCGGCAATGGCTGGTATCGTAGGTGATATAACTGGAGCGTTTACGGCATACTTCAAATACGGAATAATATTTATTCACACAGGAGTTTCATCAACGACATTACTTATTGATTTTGAATGTTCGGGAATTATTGAGATTATGGCATTCCTGTCATTACTCATATTCTTTAATGTCTATAACTGGAGCGAGAAGCTTATGATAGGCATAGTTGGATTCTGTTACATTACGTTGTGTAATGTATTAAGAATCATTATGATATGTCTGGCTGTACATTATCTCGGAATGGGAGCGTATTATGTTTTCCATACATTTATAGGCAGAATCTTCTTCTATGTGCTTAGTGTTTATCTGTATTTCTATGTGTTTACGAAACCACAGATTGTTAAGATGAAAGTAGGAAACTTCTCATATGGTAAAAATAATTCTTAATTCATTCCTTTTCTGGGGTGGCTGGATAATTATTCCTTTTATTATGGAAATTGTTCCTGCGTTGGGAAGTGTTTTTCTTCTTATCAGAAGGAATTTACGTCACAAAATCCATAAAAAGGAACTTACAGTTTATCCCGAGATTACACTTATAATACCAGTGTATAATTCAGCTGATACGTTGTATGGCTGTATTAAGTCAATTAATGACAGTACTTATCCGAATGAAAGGATAAGAATTTTTCTGGTTAATAACAAAGGTAAAGATAATAGTTTTGATATATTTGCAAAGTGTCAGCAGGAATTCCCTGATCTTCTTATGCAGTGGATGAATTCTGAGCAGGGTAAATCAAGAGCTCTCAATCTGGCTCTTTATAATAGTGAAGGTAAATACATTATCAATCTTGACAGTGATGGCATGCTTGAGAAAAGTGCACTTGCCAATATGATTACAAGATTTGAAAATGATACATCAATTAACTGTATGACAGGCTCAATTCTTACAGTGCCTGAACAGATTAAGAAGTATAAGGCAGGTCCATCGCGGCTTCTTCGTGAACTGGAATTTATGGAATATGCGCAGGCTTTCCTGGCAGGAAGGAGTTATGCATCAGAGCTTAATTCAGTATATACATTGTCAGGTGCATTTTCTGCATTTAGAAAATCAGCTGTTTTGAAATCATGGATGTACAATACTGATACTATCTGCGAGGATACACATATTACATTTCAGATGAGATATTTACAGAATGAGCGTGTCGAAGTATGTGAAGATGCATTGTTTTTTGTTGATCCAATAGAGAATGTCAACAAATTATATACACAGAGACAGAGATGGCAGAGAGGAAGTCTGGAAGTTTCCAAGATGTTCATGGACAAGACATTCAAGGTAAAAAATCTCTTTACTAATATAAGTGTCAAAACTCTATTGAACGACCATACATTTGCATTTCCAAGACTTATATGGTATCTGGCACTTATATGTCTTATTGTTGCAGGATATTCAGGTAAGACAGTACTGATATCTACTGCAATTATATTTGGCTTATATACACTTATCGGTTATCTGTATTTCATTACTGTGGCATATTTTCTAAGAATTAATAAAGATATCAGAAAATACTATGTAAGTCATTGGTGGTGCATATTGCTTCTGCCATTCTTTAATCTGGCTGTTTTCTTTATAAGAATGGCGGGGATTATTAACAGTATTGAGACAGACAGTTCATGGAAAACAATGAATCTGTCAGAAGAATGTAAGGCATTTGCTGATGTAATAAGACATGATTTTATAAAGCCTGTTAATGCTATAAGAAAAGTCAGGGAAACTCTTAATTATGAAGATATTTCTGGTGAAGATGATGAGAAAGCGGGAGAACACAGAAAAGAGGCATAATATGAAGACAAAGAAGAAAGAAAGCGGGAAGCAGATTAAGAAGAATAAGAATGTAATGATTATTACCACAATCTATGTGCTTTGTTTTTCAATTATAGCAGGAATATTTGCTTATACGAGAATTAACCAATATGAGCGTGGAGTGCTTGAGGTATGTGCAACGCAGCAGGATGCGTATGTACAGCTTGTTCTGGATCAGATTAACCTTAAGAATAACAGAGATGATGAACAGATTATCAATGATATATTAGGAACAATGAATTCTTCATCTAATAAGTACTGGACATTCTCTAAGAACCAGTCAATCCTTTTTATTAAGGATGTATTGGAAACTAACAGATACAAGGGTGTAACAACTGCAACATATTATGATTCTGAGAGTGCGGCACGATTCCTGAATAGTCTCCAGAATGATAAAGTAACACATGATTTTATAGAGATTAACAATAATAAATATGTTGCGTCTGGTGTTGCATTTGAATATAAGAATCAGACATATAAGCTGTGTCTGCTGACTGGCAAAGGAGCTATTCTTGATAATAACAGTTATATGCAGATTAAGATACAGATGCAGACATATGTAATTATATTGCTTTTTGTGCTTATTATTACAGCTATGTATCTTGCACATTCATTAAGAAAAATGCAGAAAAAATACGCAGCTTCACAGGATACAATAACACAGCTTAACGGAATGGTATCCAAGATGAATAATAAACTTCTTGAGAAAGATTTCTATGACACACGTAATAATGTATGGAGCAGTTCAGCTATTATGCCTTTCCTTGATAAGCTTATTGCAAGGGATGCTTATCCTGTTACATTCATGCATATAGCATGTGTGGATAATAGTGAACGCGAGAAGTTCATAGCAAGAGCTAATTATATTCTTGATAAGAATGTATTAAGATTCACATATGACGACAGGGATGTTGTGTTAATCTTTGTCGGAATGAACAGAAGACATTCAAGACTGAGCATCCAGCTACTTATGGAAGAGTCAATGCAGATAATGTATGCAATGACTATCAAGAAGAAAGATGATGTAGACAAATTAAGAATCAAATATGATGAAACATAAGAATAATACATGGAGGCAGCATTATGGCGGTTAATATATACAGAGAATACAGACTGAAATTTTATCTTAATATGAGACATTATATCATCATCAAGGATGCTAAAGGAGAGACACATCCGCATACATGGGAATTTGCACTTGATATCAAGTTTTCCAGAAACTCATTTGTGGAATTTAATATATTTGAAGAGGGAATAAGTAAGTTTCTTGAACAATATCAGAATAAGATTCTTAATGAAGTTGAACCTTTTGATTCAATGATGCCGACATTAGAGAATGTTACAGATTATTTTGCGGAAGAGTTCTTTAAGATTATATATAAGACAGGTGGAATGCTTACATGTGTTGAAGCAAGTGAGACTCCTACTAGAAGTTATATTGTCAACATATCAGAGCAGGAGAAGAATTCTATTCTGAATAAGAAGGCTGATGCAAGAATAATGTCTGAAGTAATGGATGCGGTTCTGGATGATATTATTAATTAGCTGATGTTGTTAAGACAGATTGGAGAAGAATGTGAAGAAGAAAAATAAGGCGACGTACCTGCTGTTTCTTATGCCATTCGTGTATTTGCTGACAGCATGGCTTGTTATATGGCTTATCAATGCAAATGGAGTATATCCTTCTGGTTCAGATACTATGTATCATGTGTACAGAGGAGATTATGTATATAATTCTATTAAATCAGGAAATCTGTTTCCATTATATGACCCTATGTGGTATAACGGCGTTGAACTGTTAAGGTACTGGTCACCACTGCCAGCTTATGTTATGGCATTATGCCAGTTTATTGCGGGTGGAAGTCAGTTTGGAGCATATCTGGTATTTGTAGGAGGAGTGTGCTTTTTCGGAGCATGTGTATGGCCATTTATAGGAAGAGGCTTTAATAGGCCTTTCCTTGGAGCATTTATAGGCCTTTTATGGTTCTTCATGCCTAATAACCTGTATGCGGTATTTATAGAGGGCAATCTTGCCAGGAGTCTCAGTATGATATTCCTGCCTGTATTTATATATGCAGTGTATAAGTATCTTGAGAATCAGAGATTAAGATGTGTCTTACTTATGGTATTTACATTTGTACTGATTGCACTGTGCCATCTAGGTTATGCAGGTATGATAGCAATTGCTGTGATATTATATGGAATTGTCTATATGTTCCAGGGTGGTAAAAAGAAAGCTGTACTTGATGTTATAATATCAATGATTATAGGATTCATGCTGCTTGGAATATGGATGGTGGCTTCTTTAAGAGGTGGAATAACATCACTTGATAATTCTGAGAATATGGCGAATTTCTTCCAGAGTATATGGACATCAATTAATCCTGTTGGAAGATTAACAGGTAAGAGTGAAAGCTTTTATTATGGATTTTCAGCTGTATTTGTTATTATATCTGGTATTTTGTTCGGATATAAGAAATCAAGAACCGGATTTATAACAGGTTTGATTATATTATTGCTCACAACCGACACAGCATATATTGTGCTTAAGCATCTGCCAGGAAGTCAGTATTTATGGATGTTAAGATTCATTTCTATTGCATTATGCATGATTCTTATGAGCTTTCTTATGTGGGACAGGCTGAAAAAACCATTTGTGGTAATGCTTTGTGTATTACTTGTGGCAGATACTATTCCATCATTAAGCCTTATTACAGGTGAACAGAATAATGTGTCAGTTGACGAGCGTATGTCGGCTGTCCAGAACAAGACGCTTATAACTAAAGCACAGTCAGTTACCAGACAAAGACTTGCATTGATGGATGAAAGTATACTTGGTGCAACCGGTTCATGGCTTGTTTCGGATTATGGCAATCCTGTTGCTTCAACATTCGGAGCAGGAAGAGAAGCAGCCAACACTTCTAAGAATATTGTTAATCTTAACAAAGCATTTGCACAGGGAGATTTTCTATATGTGTTTGACAGATGCTTAGAGCTTGGAGATGATTCTGTACTGGTTAAAATGTCGTTGCTTGAACATTACAATAATTCTCTGGATGATGTTGAAAAAGCTGCTAATGCAGTCGGTTACAAGAGAGTAGAGAAGAATGAGCAGTATGTTCTGTATCATATTGATACTCTGGATAGCTGGGGTGTGGTAAGCAGTTACAGGGCTATTGCAATAGGAACAGGGGCAGATATTATATCAATGCAGTTCCCGGCCGTTGAGACGGCTGATTCGGATAATCTTACAGATTATACATATGAAGATCTGTGTGGATATAAAGAAGTGTTCCTTAATGGTTTCACATATGATGATAGAGAAATGGCTGAAGACCTCGTGCTTCGCCTTAGTCGCGCAGGTGTTAAGGTGATTATATATGCAGATGGAATTCCACAGGATAAAGCTACACATAGCCAGTCATTCCTTGGAGTGACATGTAGTGCGATAACATTTCATAATGGATATCCGGATATGGATACAAGAATTGGAACGATATATCCTGATATGTTCCCGCAGGGACATACAACATGGAATACTGTATATCTTGACGGACTTGATACGGTATGGGGAACATTCTATGATAATGGTTTCAGCCTTGATTTTTATGGAACAGTTAAGAACGATAATATTATAATGACTGGTCTTAATCTGACGTATTTTTATAGTCTTACAGATGATCAGGCAATAGGGCAGCTCCTTAGTAATATGACGGGTATCTCATCAAATGAGCTTCCTGACAGAAAGATTGTTCCATTAAATGTTGAGTATGGAAAAAACAGAATAACAATAACATCTGATAATGACAATGTTGATACAACACTTGCTTATCATGATATATTTGGCAAATCATCAGGTATAACAAGCAGAAATAACCTTCTGTATGTGAATAAGGGAACAACGGTTATTAAACTTAAGTACCCTTATCTGTGGCAGGGAACTGCGGTTAGTATAGCTGGAGTTGTATTGCTGGTTGTATGGATGATTGTTAAGAGAAGGTCCCAGAAGAAGCAGACAACAGATGTTTAATATAACTAATAAGTCCATAGATATGTAGATTGTGTATACATATCTATGGACTATTTTAATTATGCTAAATGTATCTATCTTATGAAAAGATATGCCGTATATCCCACATACATAAGAATACATGCAGCACCTTCCCATCTGCTCATTGTCTTCTTGGTAAATGCAAAGAGAAATAATACAATTCCACTGGCAAGAAGTATGATACAGTCAATAAGTGATTCGGAAAGAACGTGAAGAGGCTGTATCGCAGCAGACATACCTAAGATAAATAATATATTAAATATGTTAGAGCCTATTGCATTGCCAAGTGCGAGTCCGCTGTCACCTTTCCTTGTGGCAACTATAGAAGTTACAAGCTCAGGCAGGGATGTTCCGATTGCGACTATTGTAAGACCTATGAAATTCTGGCTTACACCAAAGTTGGCAGCTATGATACAGGCTTTATCTACAACGAGATTACCACCGAATATTACTGCTATAAGACCACAGGCAATATAAAGAAGACTCTTAGGCAGAGGCATTATTTTACAATCCTCAGCTTCTTCCCTGTTTTTAAGTGCTGATATTATCATGCATGTGATGTAAGCTGCCATTCCGGCAAGGAGAATAATGCCTTCAATTCTTGAAAGTCTGCCATCAATAAACATAAAGCAAAGAATAGCAGTTATTATGATATTAACAGGCATATCACGCTTGAGAATGTCACGGTTAGTAGAAAATCCTGCTATAAATGCACAGATACCCACAACGACAAGACCATTAAATATGTTAGAACCAACAACATTGCTGATTGCAATGTCATTACTGCCAGAAAGGGCAGCGTTAATACTAACAGATGCTTCAGGGGCACTGGTCCCCATTGCAACAATGGTAAGTCCGATGATAACGCTTGGTACTTTAAGGATTTTGGCAAGGGAAGAACTTCCCTCCACGAAGAAATCCGCGCCTTTTATTAATAGCACGAAACCGATGAGTAGTAACAAATATTCCATAATAAGCTCCTTTCTTGCGATAAAGGAATGGAATGATATAAAAAGAGACCTTTATCGCATCAAAAATGAATTGATAAAAGTCTCGTTAATTGTAATAATAACCGGCTGTCCAGCGTGATGACGATTACTATTGCACCGGATACGATGCTAACTACTCCCTCTTATTAATATTATACTAATATATATATGTAAATGTGTCAATTAATTATTATAATTTGGATTATGAACAGATGAAAACTGACCATAAAAATTTATCGAATTATGTCGTACGAAAACTGTCAATCAGGTTAGTAATCAGCAGCTTTTTGTATTATAATAGAACATATTTTATAAATATGTAGGAGATGGAAAGTAAGTGCGTAGGATTAAAAGCTTTTTGATTATAATATGTATGCTAAGCATATATGCAGCTTCTTTTTATGGCTGTGGGAAAAAAGAATGGTCAGACAGCCACAATAATGAGGCTGGATTACCGGAAATAGTCATAGGAAGTGACAATTATCCGCCATATAATTATGTTGATACAGATGGCAATGCTACTGGAATAGATGTTGAGCTTGCTACGGAAGCATTTAAAAGAATGGGTTACAAGGCCAGATTTATATATATTGACTGGGAAGATAAGAAGAATCTTCTTGCTGACAGAACAATTGATTGTGCATGGGGAAGCTTTAGCATGGACGGCAGGGAGAATGAATACAGATGGGCAGGACCTTATATGACCAGCCGTCAGGTTGTTGCTGTGGATATGGAAAGTGATATATATTCTCTTGAAGATCTAGAAGGAAAGACAATTGCAGTACAGACTACTACGAGAGCTGAGAAGATATTTCTTAACAAGACTGATGAGCGTATCCCGGCTATAAGGTCATTAATAGCTTTGCAGAAGAGAGAACTTATATATCCTTTTTTAAGCAAAGGCTATGCAGATGCTCTGGCAGCTCATGAAATTGCAATATGCCAGTACATGGAAGATTATAATATTAAGTTCAGGATTCTTGATGAACCATTAGAGACAGTAGGACTGGGAGTAGCATTTGACAAAAATGATGACCGTGGTATTGAGAAGCAGCTTACAGAAATTCTTAACCAGATGAGGAATGATGGTACAGAGAAGAAGATAATCAGCAGATATATTTCTGATGCGGATAAATATCTGGAGGTGGACAGTTATGAGAAATAATACCATTACCAGAAAGAAAAGAAAAAGAATATGGCCGATTGAGATTATATCAGGCCTGTTTATAATGGTGATTGTGTTTTTTATTGCTGTAAATGTTGATATAAAAACTACACAGGAAACACTTTCAGATACTGCGCATTATATTAATGAACAGTGCAACAGCTTTACAAGACTTAATCTTGCGTCGGAAACCAAGAGCCTGATTAGGGTAATTGAAAGCGCGCAGCAGATAAACCATAATATCACATATGAACGCAGTCTTTCAGATAAAGATATATTTACAGAAGAATTTATCAAAGAGAATATGCAGGAATGTTATCTGACGGCAGTTATAATCATGGATTCAAAAGGTAATCTTATAGCACAGGAATATACAGATGAATATGGTGCAGATGAGCTTAACGAATATCTTGACAGTGCTGCACTTATTGATGTTGTTGATAATACTGAAAAAACATACGCAACAAGAATTGACTGTGAAGATGGTTCATATGTTGACCTTGCAGCATGTGGTATGCCGGATTCAAGTGGGATAGTTGTTGTTTATTACCACACACCGGCAGAATATGTTGATAATTACAATCTATCATTTACACATATATTATCAGGTTATGATGACAGGGAAGATGGAAAGATTGTTGTTGCAAAGGGAAATCAGATAATAGCGTCCAATGATGACAGTATGGTTGGCGAAGATGTTGATAAATATAATGTTATTAAGAAGATAAAGGAGAATGGTGCAAGTGGCAAAATAGTACACGATGATAGTAACAGAAGGTGGGGTTCACATAAGTATGGTCTTATGGAACGTGGGAGAGATTATTATGTGTATGTTTATATGCCGGAAAGGAATGTTTTTAAGACAACACCAAGAAATATGCAGTATACATTTGTTGCCTATATGTTTGCTGTACTTGTACTTAATATGATGCGCTGGAAAACGGTTCAGGGATATGAGCGTGAACAGTATGAAATGCAGCAGCAGTATGCAAAGACACTGCAGGAAAAAAATGAACAGCTACAGGAGGCAGTACGCCGAGAGGAAAAGGCTAATGCTGCCAAGACTGATTTCTTATCAAGAATGACACATGATATAAGGACGCCGCTTAATGGTATAATCGGACTGTTAAGAATTGATGAGAGCCATAAAGAAGATACAGATATGATTAATACTAACAGAAAGAAAATGTCAATAGCTGCTAATCATCTTTTATCACTTATTAATGACATTCTCCAGATGAGTAAGTTAGAGGATGGCCAGATTGAGCTTTCAAGAGAGATTGTGGATCTTAACAAGCTTGCAAAGGATATTATTACTATAGTTGAACAGCGTGCCTCAGATTCAGGTGTCAATCTTAAGTATGACAAGGTGGCAGGAAAAGTTATGTATCCATATGTATACGGAAGTCCTCTGCATTTACGCCAGTTATTTCTAAATATATACGCTAACTGCATCAAATATAATAAAGCAGGAGGAATGGTTTCAACATATTTTAAATGTATTGGAACACAGGATGGAATTGTTACATATGAATGGACTGTTACTGATACGGGAATTGGCATGAGTGAAGAATTTCTTGAACATATATTTGAACCATTTGTACAGGAAAAGACTGATGCCAGAAGTGTTTATCAGGGAACAGGACTTGGTATGGCTATTGTTAAGAGTCTGGTTGAAAAAATGAATGGAACAATTAATGTCACAAGCAAGGAAGGGGAAGGCTCAACATTTGTAATCAGAATTCCTTTCGAGATTGCCAGTGAAACTGATGATATTCACAATAATAAAGAAGAACAGAAGGCTGATATTACAGGTGTTAATATTCTGCTTGCTGAAGATAATGAACTTAATGCCGAGATTGCACAGACACTTCTGGTGGATGAAGGCGCTAATGTTACTGTTGTCAGTGATGGTGAGCATGCTGTCAGGGAATTTGCAAGGTGTGCACCACATACATATGATGTGATTCTTATGGATATTATGATGCCTAAGATGGACGGAATGTCTGCAACGAAGAAAATAAGGACAATGAACAGACCGGATGCAGCACAGATTCCTATAATTGCAATGACAGCCAATGCATTTGAGGAGGATGCCAGAAAATGTGTTGAAGCCGGAATGAATGCTCATCTGTCAAAACCTTTACAGATGGATGTTGTAGTTGGTACAATTGCAGAGTATTATAAAAGATAATTATGCAGATTAAAGGAGTATCTGCATAATACAATAACTGATAAAAGGGGATAGAGCTATGATATGCAGTAATTGTGGGGCAGATATAGGAGATAACGAGACTGCATGCCCATATTGTGGTGCGATGCAGTATGAGAATTCAGAACAGAAGTACATGAAAGATCTGTATAACCTGAATGAAGGAATGGAGTCTCTTGATAAGAATGCCAGAAAATACATCATTAAGAGTACTTTGAAAAGTGCAGGCATAGTATGTGCTGCAATTGCAGCAGCAGTTTTTGCCGGAAGTCTGTTTGGATATGGCTCATATACAAGCATGTATGATTCATCACGAAACAGAAAAGAGATACACAAGTCATTAGAATGGTATAATGATAATATTAATGAACTCAATTCTTTATATGATAAGGGCGATTATGGACAGGTATCGGCACTTTTAAAGAACTATAAAGGTGATTTGAATATGATTAGAAAATGGAGCCATTATTATTTGATTAATATCTATGACAGGTATTATAGTAGTGCTTCGGATACATACGATAAGACGCGCAGTCAAGAGAAGCTTACAGAATATGAATTTTCAAGAGGGCTTAGAGAGTCATTAGATATCATACATTTCTATAATAAAAAAGATTATGATTATAATTATTACATTCAGTGTTCATCAGATGAAAAGAAGCTTGTAGATGGATGGGTTGAAGAGGCAAAAGATTATCTGAGTAACACAGCAAAAGCCACTGACAAAGAGATAGAGACAATGCTTAATGAGCTATATCAGGACGGCTATTACGATTATAAGCTTGGAGAAAATTATGAGCAGTCGCTGTATCAGAGATATAATGAGGGAGGGAAATAAGCCATGAAATGTTATAATTGTGGTGCACCTATACAGATGACCCAGAAATTCTGCCCTAATTGCGGTTCGCCTAATGTTGAATTTAAGAAGCATATTGATGATATGGAGCAATATGATAAAAAGTTTAACAGAACACGTTCCAAAGTAATTGGCAACAGCAAATGGTTTGTCAAATACATTGCTCCGGTAACGGCACTTGTTATATCAATTATTGCTCTTGCACTGGCTGTTATAGGAAGCAATACTATGCTTGGTTATGATATGGCACAGAGAAAACAGCAGAAGTATTATGACTCACATAGTGAGGAAATACAGACAAGATTAAGAAAGCTGCTGGAGGATGGAGAATATACAACTGTATATAGTATGTATTCTAATGGAGACTGTTCATTAAAAGATAATGGTGACAGATATGCATGGAATGATTTCTACAATGTTGCAAGTAATTATACATATCTCAGAAAAGGTATAATTAATATGATGGAGGAAGAAAATAATTCATACTACAGCAGTGAGTATATGAACACTATAGCAAGAGCAGTTTCTGAAATGGAAGATGATGTGGACAGATGTTTTAATTCATCTTATCACAATGTTTCAGAGGAAAGTGCAAAGTATATTAAGGATATGCATGAGAAGTCACATGAATTATTAAAGGCGTATTTTAATCTGACAGATGAAGATATATCAGGACTTGCTGATATGTCACAGACGGATATACTAACACTCATTACAAGGAGGGGAGTTGAATGAGAAGAATAATAAAGAAAAAGTTTAATATATCAGTTCTTTTCTATGTGATATGTGCGATTATGATTGTTATTATAATTCCATGCGCAGCTGATATATTTGAAGATATGTACAGAATTAATGGAAGAATGTCGGGGTATGAGGAAGACAGTCTTTATCAGGATTTTATTGATGGAAGTTATGACAGACTTCTTGAAAAGACAGAATACAACATTGGAATGGGTAAAGATATTGCTAATGATACACAGGATTATTATACATTTGCAGACGCTTACAAGAAAGCAATTGATTATAATGTGTATGTCAACAAAGGCGAATATGCCAAAGCAGAACAGATCGTAAAAGATATAGATAACACACAGTTTAATAATGTGTTATTTAAGGAAGTTCTTGAGAAAGTTAAGAATACATATATATTTGAGTTTTAATTGACTTTATAAAATAGACGTATTGTCAAAAAGAGTTTCACATATAGGAATAGAGGCTGAAGAAGATGAGTAACACAGAAAAGAATAATATCATGACCGACAGGGTGTCATATTATTTTAAATCCCAGTGGAATATACTTCTGATAATAACGATATCTGGTCTTGTATACAATCTCGGACTTCTTGCAGGTCCGTGGTTTGAAGGACGAATGACTGGCTGTCTTGTTAATATACTTGGTGGAAAATCAACATTTACAGATATGCTTATTCTTGTAATATTTTATGTGATTGCAATTGCAGTAGTGCAGATATCAAGGTATATCAAGAGATTCTATGTAAGAAGATTCGCTAATAATGTTAATAAGAACATGAAAGAGGTTCTATATAACAGCCTTGTACATAAGAGCAGACCGCAGCTGCAGGAAGAAGGAGCTGGAGACATTCTTACCAAAGCTATCCTGGATGTTGATGATTGTGCTGAAGGGATGAGAAAGTTCACAACTGAGATATTTGATACGGGTGTTGCATTGGCAGCATATGCTGGAATGCTTCTTTTCTATGACTGGAGACTTGGGCTTATATGTATGATATTCCCACCAATATCTTATATTATTGCAGAGAAGATGAAGGCTGTTGTACAGAAGACAGGTGCAGAATATAAGGTACAGTCCGGAAGACTTAGTGCGGCAACGCTTGACAGAGCAGAAAATGCAGTTATATACCGCGTATATGGCTGTGAGCAGGAAAGAAAACAGGCTTATGAAGATAATCTAACTGCCTATGAAAAATCAGCAGTCAAGGCTAATATATGGGGAACAGCATTTCCTCCGATATACAAGGTTATAGCACTTGCCGGAGTTATATTTATATTATATTTTGGAAGCAGGAATGTTCTGGGAACAGGCTGGAAGAGCTGGAACATTGCTATTTTAGCCACATTTGTATCATGCTTTGCAAAACTTTCTAAAAAGTCCTCACATGCAGCAAAGCTGTTTAATGCAGTACATAAGGCACAGGTGTCGTGGAAGAGAATTAAACCGCTTATGAAGTATGAGAATTATAAAAATGAGGATAACAGTGTAAAGTGTGACTCACTTGAAGTAAAAGGACTTACATTTGCTTATCCGGGAGGCCATGATATATTCGAAAATGTAACATTTGAAGCAGAAAAAGGTGACATAATCGGAGTAACAGGTTCTGTTGCATGTGGCAAGTCAACTCTTGGAAAGGTGTTTTTATGTGAATATCCATATAAGGGGAGCATTAAGATTGCAGGCAATGAACTTTCAGAACTTGATGATGCGAAAAAGGCAGGACTTGCAGCATATCTGGGACATGATCCGGAATTGTTTAATGATACAATTAGAAACAATATTCTTATGGGTGATGATGAGGATGTGGCTAAGCTTCTTAAGGCAGTGTGCTTTGATGAAGAAGTAAATGAGATGGAAAACGGACAGGACACTTATGTTGGGAATACAGGTGTGAGATTGTCAGGAGGACAGGCACAGAGACTTGCACTTGCCAGAACACTATGCCATAAGAAGCCGTTAATTATATTAGATGATCCATTTTCAGCACTTGATAAGTACACTGAAAGAGAGATATTTGCTAATCTTAAAGAATACACCAAGGATTGTATTGTGATTCTTATTTCACACAGATTATATCTGTTCCCACAGATGGATAAGGTTATATGGTTGGAGAACGGAAAAACCATAGCCGGTACACATGATGAGATTATGAATAAATGCCCACAGTATGCGGTTCTTTATAATGAACAGAAGGGAGGCGCATCTGATGAAGAATAAAAGTGTTGGCAGAGTTATATTGAACACAATAAAAGAAAAGTGGCTGCTTACAGCAGGGATTGTAATTACTGTTGTTGGTGCAATTGTAACGGCACTGTTTCCACCACTTATTCTTGCAAAGATTATTGATACAATTACATCAGGTACAATGCCGGCATTTTATATGATTATTATGTATTTCGGATTTCTTCTTATAACAGGTCTTATGGAGAGTGCAAGAGAAACTTTTCTTACAGTATTCGGACAAAAGATTACACACTCATTAAGAAGTGCGTTGATGTATAAGTACAGCTGTCTTACAACAAGTGGTCTTACAAGTCAGGAACCTGGAACTGTTGTTTCAAGATTTGTTGGTGATGCTGATACAGTTGAGAATCTGTTTACATCAGGAATTGTCAGTATGTTTGCTGATGCCTGTAAGATAATAAGTATAGTTGCTGTTATATGGTTTAAGAATAAGGGACTTGCCATTGTGCTTCTTGTTCTTCTTCCTTTCCTGTTCATATTCACAAGAACTATTCAGAAAAATATGCTGGAAGCGCAGATTGAGAACAGAAGAGCTGTAGGAAGAGCATCAGGACACGTTCCGGAAACTCTTCATAATATAAGAACAATACATACTCTTGGCAAAGAGAATTATATGGCACAAAGATATGATGAGTATATATGCGAAAGTTACGCAGCAGTTGAGAAAACTAATTTCTATGATGCTGTATATTCACCTGTAATTCTTACTCTCAATGCAATTGTTGTTGCTGCAGTAATGCTTTTTTCAGCCTCAGGTAACCAGACAGTGCTTACACTTTTTGGTATGTCAGCAGGTACTGCAGTTGCGGTAATTAATTATATTTCCCAGATATTCACACCTGTTGAGAGCCTTGGTATGGAGATTCAGACTATCCAGTCAGCAATCGCTGGTGTACATAGAATTAATGATTTTTTCGAGATGGATGAATTATCAGTTAAGAAGGATTCATGCATCATAGGAAATACTTCCATGGAAGCTGATAGTGATGTGATTGTCGATTTCAATAATGTAACATTTGCATATGATGATAAAAATGTTTTGAAGAACTTAAGTTTTTCTGTTAAGGAGGGCGAGCAGGTTACTCTGTCAGGAAGAACAGGAGCAGGAAAAAGTACAATATTCAAGCTTCTTCTTGGGCTTTACGAGCCAGGTAAAGGAAGCGTATCAATTGCAGGACAGAAGGCTACGGCTATTCCGGATTGTGAAAAGAGAAAGATATATGGATATGTTGAGCAGACATTTCATATGGTTCCGGGAACTGTCAAAGACCAGATAACCTTGTATGATAGCGAGGTTACTGATGAAGATGTAATTGAAGCAGCTAAGACAGCAGGTCTTCATGATGCAATCATGGAGCTTGAGAAGGGCTATGATACTATATGTAAGCCGGAAGATTTCTCACAGGGACAGTGGCAGTTATTGTCAATTGCAAGGGCTGCAGCAGCAAAGCCAAGATTGCTTCTGCTTGATGAGATAACAGCCAATCTTGATGCTGATACTGAGAAAAATGTACTTGAAGCATTGAACAGGGTAAGTGAGAACAGAACAGTTATATCAATTTCCCACAGATCCAATGCGAGAACCGGAAGAATTATCGAAATAGCTTGATTTTCTTAATGATTTTACTGGCTTATTATGCATTAAAGAAGTATAATACCCATACAATATTATGTTCAAATGAGAAAGCTGGTAATTGATATGAAGAAAAGATGGGCAAAAGGTCTGATTATAGGTCTGGTTATGATTTTTATCATACTGACGATATTTTTTATAGTGAAATCAGTCAGGGATAGTAAGATTGAGATACGATGCCCCGATACTATAGTTGTTGAATATGGAAGTGATTTTGATGAATCAGTTATTAAGACAGCAACTAAGAAACATTTATTTGATGAGAAGGACAAAACAGATATTGAAATCGAAGGAGATGTAGATGTTACAAAGCTTGGAAAGTATGAGATAAAGGTTGTCGCTTCAAGAAAGAAGAAACATGTTTCTAAAAATGTGGTTGTAGATGTTGTGGATACACAGGCGCCAGTTATCAGTCTTGCATGTGACAGTGACGTTACTATCGAAGCTGGTGAATCTTATGAAGATGCTGGCTTTAGTGCTAATGATAACTATGATGGAGATATAACTGATAAGGTTGAGGCTGATATACAGATAGATACAAGAATAGTCGGTGATACTACGATTGTATATTCAGTAAAGGACTCGTCAGGTAATGAAGCATTTGCAGAAAGAATAGTACATGTGGTAGATACGACAGCACCAGGTATATTTCTTGATGGTGGAGATGTTTACTATGTAAAGAAAGGATCTGAATATAAAGAACCTGGATATTCTGCGGTTGATATATGTGATGGGGATGTTACGGATAAGGTGTGTGTATCTGGAGATGTTGATACTGAGAATACAGGCAGATATACTATAACATACACAGTGTCTGACAGTTCAGGTAATGAAGCGAGAGCAGAAAGAACGATTAAGGTATATATGCCTATGCCGGATAATGCTGTTAATCCGGGTGATAAGGTTGTTTATCTGACATTCGATGATGGTCCGGGACCATATACAGATAAGCTTCTGGATATTCTTGACAGATATAATGTGAAAGTAACATTCTTTGTAACTAATGGAAAACCGGATTATCAGAATCTTATTGCAAAGGAAGCACAGAGAGGGCATACTGTAGCCATACATTCAGCATCACATGATTATGCGAGAATATATCAAAGTATTGATGCGTATTTTGATGACCTGAATGAGATGAATGATATAATAATTGCACAGACAGGAAAGAGTGCTGATATTGTGAGATTTCCGGGTGGTTCATCTAATACTATAAGTAGAAGATATTGCAGAGGAATAATGAGTCAGCTTGTATGTGCTGTGCAGGAGCACGGATTCAGATACTGTGACTGGAATGTCTCAAGTGGAGATGCCGGAGCAACAACAAGCACTTCACAGGTAGTAAACAATGTTATTGATGGAATTAAGAGCAATAATGTATCAATAGTTTTACAGCATGATATTAAGAATTTCAGTGTTGACGCTGTTGAACAGATAATTGAATGGGGATTATCGGAAGGATATACATTTTTACCGATAACATCAACAACCCCGATGTCTCATCATGGCGTTAATAATTGACATTAAGCAGGAGAATGTACATGGGATATAATACGGAGATTAGTGATGCAGAGCAATTGCAGTACATTTTTAACGATTATAAGAATGGTATAGAGCATGGTGTTCTTGTGGCTAATTTGACATATCAGCTTGCTAAGCGCATGGGGCTTAGTGAAGAGGAATGTTATGAGCTTAAAATTGCCGGAATGATGCATGATATTGGAAAACTTAAATTATCAGAATACTTATATGGCAGAAATTCAGTCGAATTATCGGTTGAAGAGATGAAATATATGAGAATGCACTCTAAAATCAGCTTTGATGTATTGAAAAATTATGAGTATTCGGATAATATAATGAAAGTTGTTCTTTGGCACCATGAATGTTATGATGGAAGTGGTTATCCTGATAATCTTAAGGGAACAGGTATTCCATTGGGAGCAAGGATTCTTAAGGTGGCAGACGAATTTGCAGCGCTGATATCAGACAGACCGTATAGAAAGGCTTTTGATGTTGATACGGCTGTGAACATTCTTATTGAAGAGATTAAGAATCTTGATATGAAGGTGTTTATTGAGTTTCAGCGAATGATTCACGAGGAAGAAACATTTGAGATAATAAGAAATAGTAAGATAGATTTAGATAGTCTTACTCTCGAAGATATTCTATCCTTCGCAGATTAGTAATTAATTACAGGAAAGAGGTAAAGTAAGATGGCAGAGTCAATGGTTGGCTTAAAGAGATCGCACAGATGTACAGAGGTTTCATCGGCTGATATTGGTAAGAAGGTTACTGTTATGGGTTGGGTTGCCAAGAGAAGAAATCTTGGTGCACTTATTTTCGTTGATTTAAGAGACAGAAGCGGTATTCTTCAGATTCTTTTTGACGAGAATATAATTGGTAAGGAAGGTTTTGATAAGGCATATACACTTCGTAATGAATTCGTAATCGCTGTTGAGGGTGAAGTTGTTAAGAGAAGTGGTGCTATTAATGAGAATTTAAAGACAGGTGATATTGAGATTGCTGCTAAGACTTTAAGAATTCTTTCTGAGTCAGAGACACCTCCATTCCCAATTGAGGAGAATATCCAGACAAAGGAAGATATCAGACTTAAGTACAGATGTCTTGATCTTAGAAGACCTGATATCCAGTCTAATATTATTATGAGAAGTAAGGTTGCAACTCTTACAAGAGCATTCCTTGCAAAGGAAGGGTTCTTGGAGATTGAAACACCTATGCTTACTAAGTCTACACCAGAGGGAGCAAGAGATTACCTTGTACCAAGCCGTATTCATCCAGGCAAGTTCTATGCACTTCCACAGTCACCACAGCTTTTTAAGCAGATGCTTATGTGCTCTGGTTATGACAGATATATGCAGATTGCAAGATGCTTCAGAGATGAAGATTTAAGAGCAGACAGACAGCCTGAATTCACACAGATTGATATGGAGTTATCATTCGTTGATGTTGATGATGTAATTGATGTTAATGAAAGACTTCTTGCATACCTCTTCAAGGAAGTCCTTGATGTAGATGTAAAACTTCCAATCCAGAGAATGACATGGCAGGAAGCTATGGACAGATTCGGTTCAGATAAGCCAGATTTAAGATTCGGTATGGAATTACAGAATGTATCAGATATCGTTAAGGACTGCGGATTTGGCGTATTTACGGGAGCACTTGAAAATGGTGGTTCTGTAAGAGGTATCAATGCAAAGGGACAGGGAAGCATGCCTCGTAAGAAGATTGATGCACTTGTTGATTTTGCTAAGGGATATGGTGCTAAGGGCCTTGCTTATATTGCAATTCATGAAGATGGTTCATATAAGTCATCATTTGCAAAGTTTATGACAGAGGAGCAGATGGATGCTCTTGTTAAGGCTATGGATGGTGAAGCAGGAGATCTTCTTTTATTCGCTGCTGACAGAAATAAGATTGTATGGAATGTACTTGGTGCATTAAGAGTAGAACTTGCAGACCAGATGGGACTCCTTAATAAGTCTGATTATAAGTTCTTATGGGTAACAGAGTTCCCACAGTTTGAATGGTCAGATGAAGAAGAAAGATTTGTTGCAATGCATCACCCATTCACAATGCCTATGGATGAGGATCTTGATATGCTTGAAACTAATCCTGGGGCAGTTCGTGCCAAGGCTTATGATATTGTTCTTAACGGAACAGAAATCGGTGGTGGTTCAGTAAGAATCCATCAGGCTGATGTTCAGAGCAGAATGTTCAAGGCACTTGGACTTACAGATGAGGTCGCTAATGAAAAGTTCGGATTCCTTCTTGATGCATTTAAGTATGGTGTACCACCACACGCAGGACTTGCATATGGTCTTGACAGACTTGTAATGCTTATGGCTAAGAGGGATTCAATCAGAGATGTCATTGCTTTCCCTAAGGTAAAGGATGCATCTTGTCTTCTTACTAATGCACCTGATGTTGTAGATGCTAAGCAGCTTGATGAACTTTCGATTAAGATTGAAGAAGAGAAAACTGAAGAGTAAGATATATTTATTCCCGCACGATTGTGCGGGAATTTTTGTGCATATCGGAATCAGATTTATTGCATATCATTAAAAATGTGATACAATGAAAGCAATACATCGCTTTAAAGAGGAGAAGTATATGTTAGATCTGAATGAGATACGAAATAATATTGACAAAATCGACAGCCAGCTTGTTGAGTTGTTTGAAGAGAGAATGAAACTGACAACTGAGGTTGCAGAATATAAGATTGAGACAGGTAAGAAGGTTCTTGATCCGGCAAGAGAGAAAGCTAAGTTGGAATCAGTTAAGAAACTTGTTAAGAATCCTGATAATGTTCATGCTATTGATGATCTGTTTGCACAGATTATGGCTAACTCAAGAAAGAATCAGTATATGCTTCTTGAAAAGATGGGACAGACATTAAGAGAGCCATATGAGGCTATTGATGAGATTAATAAGAAAGATTGCAAGGTAGTATATCAGGGGGTTCCGGGTGCATATTCATACGCTGCCATGATTAATTTCTTTGGCAAGGATGTTGATAATTTCAATGTTCCTACATGGAGAGAGTGCATGGAAGCAGTTAAGCAGGGGAAAGCTGATTATGCAGTTCTTCCTATTGAGAATTCCAACGCAGGAATTGTTGCGGATGTGTATGATCTGTTACAGGAATATGATAATTACATAATTGCAGAGACTTATGTTAAGATTGAACATTTGTTATTAGGGCTTCCGGGAACTGACCTTGAAAATGTAACTGCTGTATATTCTCATCCACAAGGACTTATGCAGTGTGACAGATTCTTAGATACTCACAAGGACTGGCAGAGAATCAGTCAGGCTAATACAGCACTTGCAGCAAAGATGATTTTTCAGGAGCATAATAAGACTCATGTTGCTATTGCAAGTAAGGAAGCTGCAGAGCTTTATGGTCTTGACATCTTAAAAACTGGAATTACAGATCAGGAAGGCAATACGACAAGATTTGTTATTGTTACTAATGCAAGAAAGTTTGTTAAGAATGCACAGAAGATGAGTATTGTATTTGAGACAGCTAATGAAGCCGGAACTCTTTATAACCTGTTAAGCCATATTATATATAATGGTCTTAATATGAATAAGATTGAATCAAGACCAATTGAGGGCAATGTAGAGGGAAAGAGATGGAATTTCCGTTTCTTTGTTGATTTTACCGGTAATATTGATGATCCAAGAGTTATGAATGCGTTAAGAGGTATTGAAGAGGAAGCTGAGTCAATTAAGTTGCTTGGAAACTATTAATGTGTTAGAATTATAAAGATGTTATCAGACAATAAGATATTAAATAAGTGAGGAAATTAAAGTGAATTTAGAAGAAGCAAAGCTGAAGCTTTCAAAGTACGGTCAGGAACAGATATTAAGATATTATGATGAATTATCAGATGATGAGAAGAATGCACTTCTTGAGCAGGTTGATAAGACTGATATGGAAGTTTTATCAGCAATTGAACATAAGTCTGAACTTGTTAAGAAAGGTGAGATTACACCTCTTGATGCAATGGAACTTGATGAGATAAAAGCTAACTATGATACATTTAAGAATACAGGTGTAGAGGCAATTAAGGCCGGTAAGGTTGGAGCAATTCTTCTTGCAGGTGGAATGGGAACAAGACTTGGTTCTGATAATCCTAAGGGAATGTATAATGTAGGTGTTAACAAGGAACTTTATATATTTGAGTGTCTTATTAACAATCTTATGGATGTCGTTAAAGAGACAGAAACATATATACATTTATTTGTTATGACAAGTGAGAAGAATAATGATGTTACAGTCTCTTTCTTTAAAGAAAATAACTTCTTTGGATATAAGAGTGAGTATGTACATTTCTTCAAACAGGAGATGGCAGCAGCTACTGATTATGACGGTAAGATATATCTTGAAGAGAAGGGAAGAATGGCTACATCACCTAATGGTAATGGTGGCTGGTATATCTCTTTAAAGAAGGCTGGATTAACACAGGTTCTTGAGAACAATGGAATTGAGTGGTTGAATGTATTCGCTGTTGATAATGTTCTTCAGAGAATTGCAGACCCTGTATTTATCGGTGCAACAATTGAAAAACACTGTGCAGTTGGTTCTAAGGTTGTAAGAAAGGCAGCTCCCGATGAGAAGGTTGGCGTTATGTGTCTTGAAGATGGCAAGCCTTCTATTGTTGAGTATTATGAACTTACTAAAGAGATGATGGATGCCAAGAATTCAAAGGGTGACCCTGCATATAATTTCGGAGTTATTCTTAACTATCTGTTCAGGGTTTCTGATCTTGAAACAATTGTTGGAAAGAATCTGCCATTACATATTGTTGAGAAGAAGATTCCATATATTGATGCTGATGGTAATTTAATTAAGCCAGAAAAGCCTAACGGATATAAGTTCGAAGGTCTTGTTCTTGATATGATTCATGAGCTTGACAGCTGCCTTCCATTTGAGGTAGTAAGAGAAAAGGAATTTGCTCCAATTAAGAATGCAACAGGTGTTGATTCAGTTGAAACAGCAAGAGAACTTCTTAAGAAGAATGGTGTTGCAATTTAATACATTTTGTTGTATGTTATTAATAAGCGCTGTACAACTGGCGGAAGATGCTTAAAAAGCATTGTGGGATAACCCACAGGGAGTACAGTTTATATTAAGAAAAAGCCGACCGCCTGGGCAACGTTAAGCTATAAGCTGCGTTCCCAGGCGGTCGGCTTTTTGCATTTGCCGCATGCGGCAAATTAGTAGTGATGAGGATTGGAGTGAAAATTCACAATCATGCTTGCATGGATTGGGGATTTTTTACTGATATTCCCATCGCTACTCGCACAAAAGAACCATGAATAGCGAACGCAGTCATCACATTTAACAGGAGGTCAGTTATGACAATTAAGAACCTTTCAGAGGAATTATCAGGATGTGCTTATCCAGGCAGAGGAATTGTTGCCGGTATGTCAGAGGATGGTAAGAAGGCAGTTTCAGCTTACTTTATTATGGGAAGAAGCGAGAGCAGCCGTAACCGTGTATTCATACAGGACGGAGAGGGTATCAGAACAGAGGCTTTTGATCCATCAACACTTTTAGTTGCACCAGAGCTTATTATCTATGCTCCTGTAAGAGTACTTGGCAATAATACTATTGTTACTAATGGAGACCAGACTGATACGGTTTATGACGGTCTTTCAGAAGGTAAGACATTTGAAGAATCTTTAAGAGTAAGAAAATATGAGCATGATGCTCCTAACTATACTCCAAGAATCTCAAGTGTGCTTCATATTGAGAATAATGAATATTCATATGCAATGTCAATATTAAAGAGCCACAATGGCAATCCTGACATCTGTGAAAGACACACATATACATATGATGCAGCGTTTGCAGGAGAAGGACATTATATCCATACATATATGGGCGATGGCAATCCACTTCCAAGCTATGAGGGAGAGCCTACATGGGTTAAGATATCTGGTGATATTGAAGAATTCACACAGATGATCTGGAATAATCTTAATGCAGATAACAAAGTTTCACTTTTTGTGAGATATATTGATATTGCTACAGGTGAATACGAAACAAGAATAATTAACAAGAATGTAAAGTAATTAAGGAGAAAGAATATGAATGAATTTCAGTTAAAGTATGGATGCAACCCTAATCAGAAGCCTTCAAGAATATTTATGGCAGACGGAAGTGACCTTCCTGTAGAGATTCTTAACGGCAGACCAGGATATATTAATTTTCTAGATGCATTTAACGGATACCAGCTTGTTAAGGAATTAAAGAAGGCTACAGGACTTCCGGCAGCTACATCTTTCAAGCATGTATCTCCAGCAGGTGCTGCAGTAGGACTACCTCTTACAGATGTTGAGAAGAAGATTTACTGGGTTGATGAAGCAATCGGAGAATTAAGCCCAATCGCATGTGCATATGCAAGAGCAAGAGGTGCGGACAGAATGTCATCTTTCGGTGATTTCATATCATTATCAGATGTATGTGATGTTGCTACAGCAAAGCTTATCCAGCATGAGGTTTCAGATGGTATTGTTGCTCCTGGATATGAGCCGGAGGCACTTGAGATATTAAAGGCTAAGAAGAAGGGTAACTATAATATCATTAAGATTGACCCTGAGTATAAGCCTGAACCAATTGAGAGAAAGCAGGTATTTGGAGTAACATTTGAGCAGGGAAGAAATGAGTTCGTTATTGATAAGGAGCTTTTATCAAATGTTGTAACAGAGAACAAGGAAATCCCTGAATCAGCTAAGATTGATATGATTATTGCTCTTATCACACTTAAGTATACACAGTCTAATTCTGTATGCTATGTTAAGAATGGACAGGCAATCGGTATCGGAGCAGGACAGCAGTCAAGAATCCATTGTACAAGGCTAGCAGGTCAGAAGGCTGATAACTGGTATCTGCGTCAGAATCCAAAGGTTCTCAATCTTCCATTTAAGGAAGGTGTGGGTCGTGCTGACAGAGATAATGCAATTGACCTCTATATTGGTGATGAATATGAAGATATTCTCAATGACTGGGAGAGAGTATTTACAGAGAAACCATCTGTATTCACTGTTGAGGAAAAGAAAGAATGGCTTGCAGGTAATACTGATGTAACAATCGGTTCGGATGCATTCTTCCCATTCGGAGATAATATTGAGAGAGCATACAAGTCAGGTGTTAAGTATGTAGCACAGCCTGGTGGCTCTGTAAGAGATGATCAGGTTATTGAAACAGCCAATAAGCGTGGAATGGCTATGTGCTTTACTGGAATGAGACTGTTCCATCATTAATAATGATTTTTGGCGAATGTCAACTTATGAGAATAACAAAGTTGACATTCGCCTTTTTCAGTTCTATAATCTAATAAATATTTTTCAAAAGAGGTATGTATATATGACACCATTAGAACTGGCAGAAGAGATTATTAACGGAAGAAGAATTAAAAGACAGGATGATTTGACATTTTTCCTTAACTGTGACTTAGATGAGCTTTGCGAGGGTGCGGACAGAATAAGAAAGCATTTTGTTGGAGATAAGGTTGACTTATGTTCTATAATTAATGGGAGAAGCGGCAAATGTCCAGAAGACTGTAAGTATTGCGCCCAGTCTGCACACAATCATACTGACTGCGAAGTATATGATTTTCTTCCAGAAGAGGATATCGTAAAGGCATGTAAGCTGAATGAGTCAGAAGGTGTTGACCGTTTCTCAATTGTTACGGCTGGAAAAGCTCTTACTGGTGAAGAATTTGAAAAGGCTGTTCATGCTTATGAGACTATGAATAAAGAATGTGATATTGAGCTGTGTGCATCTATGGGATTTCTTAATGCTGAGCAGCTTCACAGACTTCATGAAGCAGGTGTTACAAGTTATCACCATAATATTGAGACTTCAAGAAGAAATTTTCCTAATATATGCACTACACATACATATGACATGAAGATTGAGACTTTGAAGCTTGTAAAAGCGGAAGGCATGTGGGCATGTTCAGGTGGTATAATAGGAATGGGCGAAGACTGGGAAGACAGACTTGATATGGCAATAAGTCTTGCGGAAGTCGGAGTTGACTCTATTCCTCTTAATACACTTATGCCAATTAAGGGTACACCTCTTGAGAATGAGAGAAGACTTACTGAGCCTGAGATATTAAGAACAATTGCATTCTTTAGATATATTAACCCAGAGGCTGATATAAGACTTGGTGCAGGAAGAGCACTTCTTACAGGAGACGGAATCAAGGCATTTCAGTCTGGTGCGTCTGCTACTATTACAGGTAATATGCTTACTACTGTTGCATGTGCTACAATTAGAAGCGATAAGAATATGTTAAAGGACATTGGAAGAGAGACAAAATAATGAAATTAACAAAATGTTTGAAAAAAGGAATGGCTGTGTTACTTACAGCGACATTTTGCATGGGATTATCAGCAGGGCTGACAGGCTGTGGAAAAGATACAACTAAAGAAGATTCTAAGGATATTGATACATTCAGAATAATGATTGCACCGTATCAGGATGCTGATACGCTGCTTACAGGACTTGAGCCTCTTGGCGGCATGATTAAAGATGAACTTGCTGCACAGGGCTATAATGTAGGCAATGTTGAGATTACAGTAGGAACATCTTACAGTGCAGTAGGAGAAGCTTTAAGTGCCGGAACAGCGGATGCAGGCTTTATCTCTGGCGGAACTTATGTTACATATGATGATGACTGTGATGTTCTGCTTACTGCACAGAGAAAAGCTATTAACAAGGATTCTCTTAATGCCAAGGACTGGAATGATGGAACGGAGGAGACATTTACAGATAATCTTACAACATATTACCGTTCAATAATTCTTGCAGGACCAAGTACTAAGGGACAGGAGCTTGCTGCCAAGGTCAATGCAGGACAGAAGCTTACATGGGATGATTTGAATGGTGCAACATGGGCTGTAATGGGTGCTTCATCAGCATCAGGTTATATATACCCAAGTCTGTGGCTTTACAATAATTATGGGAAGCAGATAAGTGACCTTGCCAATGTCGTACAGTCTGATTCATATACAACATCTATGTCAAGACTTGCAGCAGGACAGGTTGATGTTATTGTCGGATTTGCACATATGAGAGCAAAATATGCAGCTAACTGGATGAGCAAATTCGGTGGTACAGATGATTGTTATAAACAGACTGCAGTTTTGGCAGTGACAGATCAGATAATGGATGATACAATATGTGTTAGTAAGAATTCAGATATTATGTCAGAAGGCTTTAAGAAAGCATTTGCGGATGCTTGTATTAATATAGGAAAAAGTGAAGACGGACTTAAAGTTTTGAATGTATTAAGCCATATTGGATATCAGTATGCCCAAAGCTCTGATTATGATGCAGAGCGTGCGGCGCAGAATATGTTAAAGAAATAATTCACCTTTAAGCTGTCTGGGAGGACAATATACATGTTACAGATAGACAGTGTGAGTAAATTATATAAAGGTGGAGACAAAGCCCTTGATAACATTAGTTTTTCAGTAGAACAGGGTGAATTCATATCAGTAATTGGAAAGAGTGGTGCTGGAAAGACCACTCTTTTTCGCTTGCTTAATGGAATGATTAAGCCAACTGCAGGTCGTATTATTATTAATAACCAGGATTTTACAAAACTTAAGGGAAGAAAGAAAAGAGATATTCAGAAAACAATAGGCACTATATATCAGGATTTCTGCCTTGTTGATACAATTACCTGCTTAGACAATGTGCTTAATGGGGCATTGGCAGATAGAAATGCTTTTCAGGCACTTTTTGGTATATTTACTAAGGAGCAGAAGGAATATGCAAGAAAGCAGCTTGAAGCAGTGGGATTATCTGAAAAAATGTATTCATATGCGGGAAAACTTTCGGGTGGACAGAAACAGAGAGTTGCAATTGCAAGGGCACTAATGCAGAAGCCTGATATTATTCTTGCGGATGAACCGGTTGCTTCTCTAGACCCATATAGTGCAGAACAGATTACTGATATTCTTGTACAGCTTAACAGGCAGTACAATATAACGGTTATTATGAACAGTCATTCAGTAGAGCTTGCATTGAAGAAATCAGACAGAATTATAGGAATTGCTGGTGGCAGACTTGTACTTGATAAAAAGTCGTCAGAGGTAACAAATGAGGATATTGAATTCATATATGGTGGTGCGTATGAAAAGTATGAATAGAATGAAGGCTATAAGAAGAATTACTACACTGGTAATGCTTTTTATAATAATATTCTGTTTTGCTGTAACAGGCTTTGATATGAATGTGATTATAAATAGAGGCAGTCAGGCTGTATTATTCATAAAAAGAATGTTCCCACCAGATACAGAATATTGTGGTAAGATTATTGAACCACTTATTAAGACCGTGCAGATGTCGATTGCGGGTACATTTATAGGTGCTGTGTTTGGACTTTTTACTGCATTTTTATATGCAGGCAATCTTATAAAGAAACCATATGTAAGGATTGTAGTGAGAGTTATTGTACAGTGTGTAAGAACAATTCCTGTGCTTATACTCGCACTTGTAGCAACATTTATATGGGGACTTGGTGCGGCAGCGGGTACGATTGCAATAGCTGTATCGACATGGGCTGTAATGGCAAGAATTGGCGGTGAGGATATTGAAGGCCTGACACTGAAGCCATACGAAGCAGTTACAGCTATAGGAGCAGGAAGATTTAAAGCATTTTCACGGACAGTTATTATTGAACTGCTGCCAGGATATCTTAGCAATTCACTTTATGTGCTGGAAGCCAATATAAGACATGCGGCAATACTTGGCTATGTAGGTGCAGGTGGAATAGGACTTCTGCTTAATGAAAAGATAAGCTGGCGTGAATACGGCAGGGTTGGAATGATTCTTGTTATGCTTTTTGTCGCAGTGTTAGTGATTGAGGGAATAAGTACATTCCTGAAAGCATATCTTAATGGACGGATTAAGAGAAATACAACTGCAAATGTAATTATAAGTGTATGTATCATGGCATTTTTTGTATACAGTCTCAGTGCAATTAAAGATGTATCAACATCAAAGCTTGGTATTAAGGTTGTTGGCGCAATTATGCACGGAATTACGCATCCGGACTGGGGATACATGTTTATGACCGGAAA
>UMKA01025581.1_pt1 | contig 72317 bp, 65 predicted proteins | sample 1966211 | NCBI WGS metagenome assembly UMKA01 (sample SAMEA4836165, study PRJEB28245) | human gut metagenome | biome: gut microbiome; material: fecal sample | place: Denmark | collected 2008
TCAAGACCTGTTGCCGGATTTGAGTATCCATAGGTGATATTTGAAAGAACACTTGCCGGTGTTGAACCACTGATGTTTTTATAAAGAGTCCCATCGTCTACCTGAGCCTGAACATCATATCCGGTATAGGCTAATGCATCAAGATAAACATTACTCTTCATATCATCCGGTATGTCATCTGCCAATGCCGCAAAGCCCGTTACCGGAACTGCCGTAACAGTAATCATAGCTGCTAACATAACTGAAAGAAATCTCTTAAATCCTCTCTTCTTCATTTTATACCTCTTTTCTAAACTGTTTGAGCCTATCAAAGAGGCTGTAAGTCTAACCTCTTTGGCTAAACTCACAAAAAAAGACTCACTACCAACGGCAATGAGTCTGTCAAGTTTCTAATATTATATTTTATTATTAATCATCGTGACTTACATCCTGCACTATAAAGCAGCAATACCAACCGCCATAATAATAGCTTACTCCGATTCCACAGTAATCAAAGTCCTTTGCAGTTCCTACAACTCCTCCAACATAATTCCAATGCTCTTTACTCCTGTAAAAATTTCTTGCTATATGCTGTGCGATTTCATCGGCACTGTTATACTGATTTCCACCAAAAGTTGTAATTGCTTCTATTCCCCATGGCTCATAATATGGCTCGCCTTCACTTCCATATTCAACAGGATCAATATACTTGCCATACTTCATTTCAGTTGCAAGTGTTCTTGTCTCTGCAACATCATGAGCAAAATGCTTTGTTAACTGAACACTTCTTGCCTGTGCAAATTTACTTGCACTTTGAGATTCAGTTAATGCTTTTGTACCCTCTGAAGCTCTATACTGATTTATATAGTATATTGCCAACCTTTTTACCTCAGCCTGATACTCTGCTGACTCAGGATTGTACCATGGCTTTGGTGCTTCTGTAGGAGCTTCTGTTGGTATTTCCGTTGGAACCTCTGTTGGTGCTTCTGTTGGAATCTCTGCTGAAGCTTCCGTTGGTGCTTCTGTCGGTTTCTCTGTTACAGGTTCGGTCTTTTTTTCTGTCACAGCCTCACTTACAGTTTCTGTTGTTATGCTCTCACCAGCCAAAGTTGTTTCTTTTTCCTTAACTGTAGTTTGCTTCTCAGAAGTTTTTTCCTCCGATTTACTAATAACAGTGCCTGTAGTTGATTCTGTAACTTTTTCTTCCTGCTTTATATTACCACTTGCTACTGGCTTTTTAGTATTTCCACATCCAGTAGATATCAAGATTATTACGGATAAAAGCATAATTATTATATTCTTCATATAATCACCAATCCCTTTCCGTAAGAGGGACTGGCTGTTGTTTCGTGCCTTTCCACTCTTACTTAAGTGAACTTATTCAGTTTGCACGAGACAATTATCGGTCTGTCTCGTATGCGATTCATTCGTTACCTCCATTATAACTTACTTTCTACCGATTTTGTAAAAATATTTTACAAAACGTCGATTCTTCAAATAATTGCTGAATGTCCTGATAGCCATAACTCTCACCTCCTCTCAGCCCTTATATCTTAGCGCCACTTATCAGTGCCAAAACAAATCTTGCTGCCAGAGCGAATAATAATAAGAATACCTTAGCTACTCCAAGCACACCTTCTAAAAGCTTAAGCATTGCAATCAGTATCCACTTGATTATTGTTACAATTCCATTTCCTATTGCTTTAAGTATTCCCATAATCATCAGCCTCCTTATGCCCAACTCTTTGATAATCCTATCAGTGTTTCATCAACATCTGTTTCAATTTCCTCGTCATCATCACTGCTAACATTATTGGTATTAGTGTTTACACTAATACCATTCTTTGCTATTGATGATATAAGTAATGCTGTTATCTCCTGAAGCATTTCCTTTCTGAGCTCTTCCTTGCATTCTTCAAACTCTGCTTTAGTTATAAACTTTTCCTTCTGTTTCTTAAGTGCTGCAGCCTCGCTCAATAATTCCTCATCATCAAACTTTGCAGCCATTTCAAGAATCGCTTTAATAATAAATGCTGTCTGCGATTTATGAACATCCTTATTTAGATTTTGTAGTATCTTATGAACCTCTAAATGTTCTGGATTATTTAAGTTTAATCTCAGGCAATACTGAACCACATCATATTTGTTCTTTGACATATTTATCTACCTCCCATAGCAGCCTTTGCAAGTATTTCAAATCCCTTTGCATTAGACTTAACATCCTGCTTATAATAAACATTCTGCATATTTAATCCGCCATAGTTCTTCATCACCACTGCACCGCCTCCAACAAAATATATTGGTGTGGTCTGAATGTTTATCTCCATTTCCTTTAGTGACCTGATTATCATCTCTGCATATTTTGAAAAGAAGTTATCCATAAGAGCTACAACATCCTTTGGAATTCCATCTATCTGATGGTATCTGATATAATGTTCTATATCACTTTCATCAAGCTCGTAATTAAATCGTCTTACACAGGCTCGATTCATTTCTCTCATACAGGTGATGATTCCTTTTGGAAGGCTGCTGCATCGCTGGTCATCTGGCTGCTTGTTTACAACCGGCATTATATCTACTGTCCAAGAACCTATATCAATAACTACAGCCTTTCTTGCAAATGTAGGTATCATATCGGCAACAGCAGCATAACACTGAGGAAATACGGAAACCTTTTCAATGGTTATGTGATATTCCTTTTCGGCATATTTGAAGGTTACTTCCTTATCTTTTTTAAGATAATCAATAAATGCCTGCTTTTCTTCTCCAAATCTTGTAAGTGGAAGTCCAACAGCTAAATAAACATTTGCATCTGTAAGATTTCTGTTCTTTAGCTCCTTTGCTATAGCTGCAAGTGTTAGTAAATAAAAATCATTGTTATCCACTTTTGTGTTCTTGACCTCAATTCGTTTTCCACCAATGTTGTAAAACTTTCCATTGTACTCAAGAACATTGTCGAAAAATGTCGGTGATACATTTTCCTCAACTCCGGATACAAACACAGTGCTTCTTGTCTTAATATGGCTCCAGCCATGGTCTATTGCTATAATCTCAACATTCCTATTCATATGGCATCTTCTCCTCTCCAATAATCTCTTTATCCATTTCATTCTTATCAGTCTCCTGCTTATTATTTCTAAAGTATTCTTCATCATATCTTTCTTCTCTGCTTGCTATAACCAAACAGCAATACATAATGATAAGCATTATCGCTATTAAGACTATCAATACCGAAATTACAAATAACATTTGTTCATACCTTCTTTCTACACAGCTTAGTGCCATGTAGGTGTGCCTTTATCCTATATCGCCCGCACACATGGGAATTACAGATAAACGCTTTCGCTTCACGACGCATTACTTTATGTAATACTATCTCCTCTATTGCCATTGCGAGGATAAGGACTTTCTCTAAAGCCCTCCATGGGTTATTATCCCTCCGCTACATTTAATCTGCCTTGCTCGCTCCACCTTCACTTTTGGTCCATCGGCACTCTTCGCAAGCTATGCTGCTTTTTGCCGGGCAGGTGCACCGGAGTTCTTTTTATCCGTAATTGATATTCAGTTGTCTTGCCAAGGTTCATCGCCTTGACAAGAGATATGATACAACCGAATTATTCCTTTGACAGTACACAAGGCTGGTGTATTTTCACCATTTTTTAACCAATTTTAGAAATCCTCTTTAAAAGTCTCCAGATATTCATCAATAAGCTCTGTATTAATTAGTAAAATACCTCCAAGCTTATAACAGGCTCCTGCCTCTTCAGCAATTTTTCTGAATGTATGCTGACCTAATGAATAAATAACAGCTCCTTCCTTTACTCTTACAAACTTTTTCTTTAATAAACTCTCTTTTAGTGAATCATCACCATATGTACAGACTGTATTTCTTTTATACATATCTAATTCAGCTCCTTCTTACTCTCTATGTATTCATTTAATCTTTTCAAATCAACTACTGCGTGTTTAAAAAATACCATATTTGCATCTGCCTCTTTAGCAAGCTTTCTAAAGGCTGTATAGGATAAAGAGTACAGTGCAGCCCCATCCTGTGGACTAATAAATCTTCTTTGATATTTATCTCCAAAGTATTTTTCAAGATATGATAAATCCTTTTGAATAACAGTTTTTCCCACCAAATCCTCCTTTCCCAGAAGTTAGTTTTCAAATAAAAAAGGCATCTTGTCATAGCAGATTATTCTGCATATAACAAAATGCCTCAAATGTCCCTCTTGTTGTTATCGAGTTACATATTAGATTCCATCTGGCAACAATACCAGAATTTAATTTTTACATATTACTTCTAAATAATGCATGTTCTAACTTAGGTTTTTACCATATTCGTGCATTCAATTCATTATTGGTTGTGCCATGAAACATACATTGGTATTTTCGTCCTGTACGCTTATTTTTCCTGGCGCATAGTCGGGAAGAGCAGAACATCTCTAATCGCAGGTGAATCTGTAAGCAGCATAACAAGTCTGTCAATACCGTAACCGATACCGCCTGTTGGTGGCATACCTACTGCAAGTGCGTTAAGGAAGTCCTCATCTGTGTGCTGTGCTTCCTCGTCGCCGTTCTCTGCGTTCTTATCCTGCTGTGCGAAACGCTCTCTCTGGTCGATTGGGTCGTTAAGCTCTGAGTACGCATTACACATTTCCCATGTGTTAATGAAAAGCTCGAAACGCTCAACCTTCTCTGGATCAGATGGCTTCTTCTTAGTAAGTGGAGATATTGCAAGAGGATGATCCATAATGAATGTAGGCTGGATTAAATTCTCCTCGCAGTACTCCTCAAAGAAGAGATTGATGATGTCGCCCTTAGTATGACGCTCCTCGAACTCAATTCCTCTCTCCTTAGCAAGAGCCTTAGCTTCTTCGTCAGTCTTAATTGTATCAAAATCAACACCGGCATATTCCTTAATTGCGTCATTCATAGTAAGTCTTCTGAATGGCTTTCCAAGGTCAATCTCAGTGCCGTTGTAAGTAATCTTAGTTGTACCGCATACAGTCTCGGCAAGGTGTCTGAACATACTCTCAGTAAGTTCCATCATTCCTTCGTAATCTGTGTATGCCTGGTAAAGCTCCATAAGTGTGAACTCAGGGTTGTGTCTTGTATCAACACCCTCGTTACGGTATACTCGTCCGATTTCGTAAACTCTCTCAAGACCACCAACGATAAGTCTCTTAAGATAAAGCTCTAATGAAATACGAAGTTTAACATCCTCATCAAGTGCATTGTAATGAGTCTCGAATGGTCTTGCGGCAGCACCACCTGCATTAGATACAAGTGTCGGAGTCTCAACTTCCATGAAGTCTCTGCCATCAAGGAACTTTCTGATTTCCTTGATAATCTTAGATCTCTTTACAAATGTGTCCTTAACATCAGGATTCATTATTAAATCAACATATCTCTGACGGTATCTCATATCAGTATCTGTGATTCCGTGGAACTTCTCTGGAAGTACCTGTAAACTCTTAGAAAGAAGAGTGATTTCCTCAGCATGAACTGATATCTCTCCTGTCTTAGTTCTGAAGATAAATCCCTTAATTCCGAAGATATCACCGATATCAGACTTCTTGAAGTCTGCATATGCTTCTTCGCCAATTGCATCTCTTGAAATATATGCCTGCATTCTGCCCTTAAGATCAGCAATGTTACAGAAAGATGCCTTTCCCATTACTCTCTTGAACATCATACGTCCAGCAAAGCTTACATTAATTGGAGAAGCGTCCATAATGGCTCTTCTCTCATTGTAATCGGCATTAACTGCTTCTCTTGCCTGCTGCTCATCTAAACCTTCAGTATTAACTGCTGGTCTGTCACCGAGAAGTTCCTTCTCATGTGCTTCATAGATGGCTCTGATTTCATCTGTGTGATGTGTTACATCATACTTTGTTATCTGGAATGGATCCTTACCTGCGTCCTGAAGGTTCTTTAACTTTTCCATACGAACCTTAATCTGCTCGTTAACGTCAGGCTGCTGTGCAGATTTATTATCTCCCATGAATGAGTATCTCCTTTTCTATACGTTACTGAAATATATCTTTATTAGTCGTTCTCTCAGAAATTAGTCGTTATTTACAGATACAACTGTATATTCAATCTCTCCAACAGGTGCTTCTACCTTAACAGTATCACCCTTCTTCTTTCCAATAAGAGCTGCACCAAGTGGTGACTCATTAGAAATCTTGTTATTAAGGCTGTCTGCCTCTGATGAACCAACGATTGTGTACTCGATATCCTCATCGAATTCTACATCGTGAAGTACAACAACGCTCTCCATCTTAACTACATCTTTATTCTTATCGTTATCCTGAATAACCTCACAGTTAGCAAGAATTGCTTCAAGTTCTGCAATTTCTGTTTCGATATCTCTCTGCTCGTCCTTAGCTGCATCGTACTCAGCGTTCTCTGATAAATCGCCCTGCTCTCTTGCTTCCTTTAACTTCTGGGCAACTTCCTTTCTTCTGACAACCTTAAGCTCCTCAAGTCTTGCTACTCTTTCGTCATACCCCTTTTTAGTAAGAAACTGTTTCTCTGCCATGTTCTTATCACCTTTCTATATATATGCTACACTAATATACTTCTGCTCTACTAGAGAATAAAACCCCACAAGCGTCACAATATTATAAACTATCAGTTCCTGTCTGTCAATGCAGCCCTTCCAGTATCCTGTCTACAAGCCCATCAAACTGCTCCAGATTAGTAACCTGGTTAGCTTCATTTCTTAATGCTGCTGCATGCTTGATTCCTGCTGTATACCATGCAAAATGTTTTCTCATCTCGCGGATTCCTGTAAACTCGCCTTTTATCTCACACAATCCTTTGGCATGTCTCTTAATCATCTGGCATATTTCTTCAACGGATGGTGGTTCAATTATTGTACCATTATTCATATATTCAGAAACCTGTCTGAATATCCATGGATTTCCTCTTGCTGCCCTTCCAATCATTATTCCGTCACAGCCTGTCTGCTTCATCATATTAACAGCATCTTCGCCGCTTTTAATATCGCCATTACCAATAACTGGAATCGATACTGCTTCTTTGACCTGTCTTATTATATCCCAGTCTGCATGTCCTGAATAATACTGCTGCCTTGTTCTTGCATGGACTGCAACGGCAGCCCCGCCTGACTCCTCAATAACATGTGCTATCTCAGGCGCATTTATACTATTCTCATCAAATCCTGCCCTTATCTTGATTGTAAGTGGCTTATCAAGTGCATCAGCCATCTTCTCGACTATTCTTCCGACAAGCACAGGGTCCTTCATAAGTGCCGAACCTTCGCCATTATTGACTACCTTTGGAACAGGACATCCCATATTGACATCAATTATATCGAACTCTCTTTCAGAAAGTCTCTTCGCTATATCTGCCATGATATCAGGGTCTGAACCGAAAAGCTGCAATGCAAGCGGACGCTCCCCTGGCACCGTCTTCATCAAGTCTTCTGTATTCTTATTGTTATACAGCACTGCTTTGGCGCTGACCATCTCTGTACACATAAGCCCACAGCCCTGCTCCTTGCATAAAAGTCGAAATGGCAGGTCTGTTACTCCTGCCATCGGTGCCAATGCAATATTGTTCTTTATCTCAACATTTCCAATTCTCATAATTACTCCATGCCTAAGAAGAATACCTTGAAGAACATCTCAAGTGATTCAAGAAGCTCTCTCTTCTCATACTGATACTTCTTGACAAGCATACCGCATGCTATCTCGTCATACAGTAAATCACCCTCGTCTGCTGATGATTTGAACAAAAGATTGCCCTCCTCATCGAATTCCATATCAAGTATTCCGCCTACTTCCTCTGTGAAAAGAACACACATAATCTTTAACTCGTTCTTTACATCATCCGGAAGCTTATCGAAATCAGGGTTAAAATAGTATTTCTTCTCATAAGAATTAGATACACATAAAACTACATTTTCATCAAACATATCCATATAATCCTCTCACAGAAACCTCTCCGGTTCTGATAATCTTCTCGCCCTCGTCTGTCTTAATGATAAGCTCGCCCTCATCATTGATTCCAAGTGCTTTTCCAACAATTTCCTTGTCAGCATATATTGCCTTGACGTCGCCGCCCTTATTGACAAGCATTGAATTATAGTCTTCTTTAAGCCCAGCCAGATTCTGTGTCTTAACAAATGTATCATAGTACTTTGCAAAGCTCTCTGAAAATGCGGCTACTATACGGCTTCTTTTCAGATGGTCGCCAGTCTCAAGATACAATGAAGAAGCTGTTGCCTTGATTGAATCATCAAATTCTGTCGTATTAACATTAATTCCCATGCCGATAACCACATAATGTATGTAATCCATCTCAGCACTCATCTCTGTTAATATTCCACATACTTTCTTCTTATTAAGAACTATATCATTAGGCCACTTTATACGGCACTCTGCGTCATGTCCGTCCTCTGTAAGAACCTTGTGGATTGCCTCCTGAACAGCCATGGCTGCCACTATTGTAAGCATTGATGCATTGACTGGTGATATATCCGGTCTTAAAAGAAGCGACATCCATATCCCGCTTCCCGCAGGAGATACCCAATTCCTGCCGCGTCTGCCGCGGCCGCCTGTCTGGCTCTCTGTTATATAGAGTGTCCCATCTGCTGCATTATCTCTCTCTGCCGCTCTCTTAGCTTCGTTGTTGGTAGAATCTGTCTCGTCATAATACACTACTTCGCGGATAATCCCGGTTGTACTGCCTGTATCCACACAGGTAAGCTGACTCATTATCTCGCCTGATGTAAGAATATCAGGATACTTTGTTATATGATATCCCTTATTCTGGACTGCCTCTATAACATAGCCTTCTTCTTTTAACTGGTTTATCACCTTCCAGACAGCCGTTCTTGAAACCCCCAGCATATTGCACAGCGCCTGTCCTGACACATATCCATCTGATTTCCTCAAAACATTTAAAATCTTAGTCTTCATACCATTACCCGCCATGCTATTACTGCCATAAGCAGAAGTCCTAACGTAACAACTGTAAGAATAACACCTGACACCGTTCTGTCACTCATGAAATTCTTAGCCGCTGTAAGTCCGTTAACTAATGCTCCAAGCATGAATTCGACTGCGAATAATATTCCGCTTCCACTGCGCAGGAACAGTATAATTATGAATACCACTCCTATTGCAAATGTTAGTGCTATATTGGCATAGTCTATGAGCATCTTGCTCTTTCTGTACGCGCCACTCGTTGTATAATACATAACGCCTCCATACCTTACGAATTAACCGTTGCGAATTACATTTTTACTTATAAGCTCCAAGTGTAGCTGCCATCACAGCCTTGATTGTATGCATTCTGTTCTCAGCCTCATCGAATACAACTGACTGCTCTGACTCAAATACTTCATCAGTAACTTCCATCTCATCAAGACCGAATTTGTCATGAATTTCTTTACCAATCTTAGTCTTAAGGTCATGGAATGCTGGGAGACAGTGCATAAATATTGCATCCTTAGAAGCATTGTCCATAACTGCCTTGTTAACCTGATATGGAAGAAGTGCCTTGATTCTCTCTGCCCATACTTCGTCAGGCTCGCCCATTGATACCCATACATCTGTGTATAATACATCTGCGTCCTTAGTTCCTGCCTTAACATCTTCTGTAAGTGTTACAGAACCACCGCTTATCTTTGCCCATTCCTCACACTGTGCAACAAGTTCCTTGTCTGGGAAATATTCCTTAGCTGTGCAGGCTGTATAATGAAGTCCTAACTTAGCACAGACAATCATAAGTGAATTACCCATGTTGTATCTTGCATCACCCATGTATACGAACTTAACGCCCTTTAATCTGCCAAGCTTTTCCTTGATTGTAAGCATATCTGCAAGCATCTGTGTTGGATGGTATTCGTTAGTAAGTCCGTTCCATACAGGCACGCTTGAATATTTTGCAAGGTCTTCAACTATTTCCTGACCGAATCCCCTATATTCGATTCCCTCAAACATTGTACAGAGAACTCTTGCAGTATCAGCAATGCTCTCCTTCTTGCCAATCTGTGAACCTGTTGGGTCAAGATATGTAACACCCATTCCAAGGTCATGTGCCGCAACCTCAAATGAGCAGCGTGTTCTTGTACTTGTCTTCTCGAATATAAGTGCAACATTCTTTCCGATAAGTGGCTGTTCTACAATGCCCTTTTTCTTCTTATCCTTAAGCTCTGCTGCTAAGTCTATCAAATATAAAATCTCCTCAGGTGTGTAATCCTTGAGTGTTAAAAAGTCGCGTCCCTTTAAATCCATGACATCCTCCTGTCTGTATGGCAAATTCGCCTACATTGAATAATTAATAACTTTGTTCATTCTATCGCAATTATAGTTCTTCGTCAAATGTGTCTTCTTTTCTTATAAAAAATGTGGTGCAGTCACCAGTTTCCTGATAACCACACCACATTGCATATCCATATTAATGGAATATATGATCTCCAATTATTACGAAATCTGAATAGTTGTTAACATCTACAGTATATAATGCTCTGAATGATGTATAACCACCTATATTGTTAACACCTGATAATGCCTCAAGTGCTGCCTGCATACATTCTGTATTTCTAGGGCCATTGGCAAGTCTTTGCGCAAATCTTTCTGATGGATTGCCTGCTCCGTCAGATACGCCAGAGAACTGTGATCTCTGATATATAACCCCTGTAACTGTACCAGGATAATGTCCGCTTCTTACTCTGTTAAGAATAACATTGGCAACTGCAAGCTTTCCTGCATATGGCTGGTATCCAGCCTCCCAGTCTATAATACATGCCATAAGCCATATATCATCATCTGATACGCTCATAGTTGGATTGTATGTTATATCTGTTCCAGATATTGTATTAGCGATTATCCTCTGTTTTCTGGCTTCCTCTGCTGCTACAGCAGCTCTTGCTGCCTCTGCTTCTGCCTCAAGTCTTGCTTCCTCTGCAAGTCTTGCAGCTTCTTCCTCTGCCTCGATAGCCTGAATCTCTGCTATTGTATAACCTGTAAGAAGATTATCTGTTCCTACTTCCTGTGCTAATGCTTCTGCTTCTTCCCCGAAACATAAGCACTGTGTAAGCACATAGCCTTCGCAGTTTCCTGAACTCACTTTAGTCCATTCTTTACCAACTGAATCAACATCAACAAGTGTGTTAGTATATAATCTTCCAACAACCTCTGATGTATCTTCATCTGTAGTGTCATAAACATCAAGATAAGGATCAGTTATTGCTACTGCCTTATTCTTGTATGTTCCTGTTTCTTCATACCCAGTCACAAGAACTTCTTCTGTATTAGCCGAATAAGATGCAACTTTAATTCCCGTGTCAGTATTCTGTGTTTTCTCATAGGTAGTCGCTACTGCTGGAAGAACTGGTGTAATGAATAACACGATTGCAGCTCCAATATAGCAAGCAGCTTTGCTACTTCTAAGTCTCATATTATACTTCCCTTTCCGGCGGCTTATTTAGCTACGCCTGCAAAATTGTTACAGAATTGTTACAATTTATTACAGAATTATAATAACAAAGTTACAGCATTTTGTCAAATATGTTAAAAACCCGCTCATAGAGCGGGTTTGAAAGCATCTGTATTCTATATTGTTCTCTGGCGTACTGCCTCATATGTAAGAATTGTACACGCTATAGCTGCATTTAACGATTCTACTTCTCCCTGCATAGGAATTCTTATGAGCGTATCAGCCTGCTTTGTAATGCCATCGGTAAGTCCGTTGCCTTCATTACCTATAAGAAATGCTGTCGGTGTACTGTAATCTTCACCCAGGTATGTGTTCTTACCATCAAGATGTGCGGCATAGACCTTAACGCCGGCTTTCTGACACTGTGTAACAGCTTCACTAAAATCCTGTACATACACAAATGGCACTCTGAATATTGAACCCATCGTTGAACGTATAGTCTTAGGATTGTATATATCCACAGTATTAGGACTCATGATAACTCCTGTGACTCCTGCACCCTCTCCCATTCTTAAGATAGTTCCGAGGTTGCCGGGATCCTGCAGATTCTCTACTAGTATAAGAAGCGGATTGCCTGCAAGCATATCAGAAAGACTGTTATTCTTCATCTTCACAACAGCCATAATTCCCTGTGGTGTCTGTGTCTGTGACATTCTGTCAAATACATTATCTGCCACAATCTCAATCATGTCTGCAGTAATTCCCTGTTTTCTTAGCAGTTCCCTGGCATATTCAGGATTATTATTCTGGAATCTTTCTGACATGTATATCTTCACAAGTGAATCTTCCGGCACTTCAGACACCATGCGGATTCCCTCTACCACATATTCATTATTCTTCTTTCTTTCCTTAGCCTTGGAAAGCAGTGACATCACATGCTTTACCTGCGAACTGCTGGTACTGGTTATCATTATCAGGTTACCTTTCTTTAAATGTATCACTCCTAATATTATTAAATATATTACTTAGAAAGTAATGCACTTATATTAAATTCATAATCATTAATATCTTTCGTCATAGCAAGTGCTTCATCAATATCATAATCTACGAATCTGCCATCCTTGTAAGCCACAAGTCTGTTGCTCTTGCCGTCTGCAAGAAGGTCAACTGCATAAGCACCCATAATAGATGCATACATTCTGTCCTTACATGTTGGAGAACCACCACGCTGCATATATCCTAATATTGTAGCTCTTGTCTCAACACCTGTTGCTGCCTCAATTCTTCTTGCCATTCCTGTAGAATGTCCTATACCTTCTGCATTAATGATAAGATGGTGCTTCTTACCTTTCTTTCTTCCCTCAATTATATGGTTGATAAGTGCCTGCTCATCATTGTCATATCTTTCTGGAAGAAGGATATCCTCTGCACCATTGGCAATACCACACCATAATGCAATATATCCTGCATTACGACCCATAACTTCAATAATACTGCATCTTTCATGCGATGTAGATGTATCTCTGATCTTATCAATAGCTTCCATTGCTGTATTAACTGCTGTATCAAATCCTATTGTGTAATCTGTACATGCAATATCAAGATCAATAGTTCCAGGAATTCCTATTGTGTTGATTCCCTGTGCAGCAAGCTTCTGTGCACCTCTGAATGAACCGTCTCCACCGATTACAACAATTCCGTCAATTCCATGCTTTCTGCATACTTCAGCACCCTTCTTCTGACCTTCCTCAGTCATGAATTCCATACAACGTGCTGTATAAAGGACCGTTCCACCTCTCTGGATAATATCAGCAACGCTTCGCTTGTCCATATCGATTATCTCATCATTAAGTAGTCCGTTATAGCCCTTCTGAATACCTTTGACCTTAAGTCCCTTATTCAAAGCAGTTCTGACAACTGCACGGATAGCTGCGTTCATGCCTGGAGCATCTCCACCACTTGTTAATACACCTATTGTTTTAATTTCCTTTGCCATAACTTCCCCTTTCTTATCTCTTCATAATATTTTCTGTTTTATGTTACCACATAATAGAAGAAAAATCTTCATTTTTTGACAAATTTTTACCAATCTTAATTAAATTTTATGTTGTAGCAACATTTTTTTCACCATATTTATTCTTAAGAATGTAAAGCAGCTCCGATGAAACCTTCACACACTGACTTGGCGGAAGTGCGATTCTTTGCTTCTCTGCCACACAATATATTGTGACTGTATCTTTACCATCTGATTCATTAAGTATGTCAAATAAATCATCTCTGCACGCTTCATACTGTGCCAGACTGCCAAATCTTAACCAAAGTCTTCTTGGTACACTGTCAAAGCTTACAAGGCTGTCTGCAATAAGCTTTGCCTCTGCACCTACGTTAGCCTGCACACGTCCTGTAATGAACACTTTATTGGTCATATCAAGAACTCTTCTGTTCTTCTCATATGCCTTAGGAAACAGTATGACTTCCACACTTCCAACGAAATCTTCAATTGTAAGGTAAGCCATCTGCTGCCCTGTCTTAGTCGTATTAACCTTGATATTCCTTACAAGTCCGCCTATTGTCTGCTTAGTGCTGTCTGCTGCCTTAGTTTCTCCTGTTTCCTCATCAATAAGGAAATCTGTGCTTCTCGCAGATACATGCTTCTCCCACATACCAGTATATTCATCAAGAGGATGTCCTGTTACATATACACCAAGAACTTCTTTCTCTCTTTCAAGAAGATCCTCCTTCTCGAATTCAGAAATATCAGGAATCTTCATCTCAAGGCTCTGTTTATCCTCTTCACTTACAAGGTCAAAGAGCGACATCTGCCCTGAGATAGCGTCTTTATTCTGCTTAACAGCCGAATCTATCATTCTTTCATATACGTTGAGCATGCCTCTTCTTGTATGTCCAAATGTGTCAAATGCACCTGCAAATATCAAATGTTCCACAGTTCTTTTATTAATTACGCCAGCCATTCTCGTTATGAAATCCTGCATTGAATGGAACTCGCCGTTATTGGTTCTCTCTTCAATAATTGCGCTGATTGTAGGCCTTCCCATGCTCTTTACCGCATTAAATCCGAATCTTATATCTTTACCCTCAACGCTGAAATCAGCCACTGAATTGTTGACATCAACAGGAAGTATCTTAATTCCCATCTCCCTTGCCGCAAGAATATATTCTGCAACCTTGCTTGTCTTATCCGTAACACTCGATATAAGCCACGCCATATACTGTACAGGAAAATGTACTTTTAGATAAGCTGTCTGATATGCAACAACCGCATAGCAAGCCGCATGTGACTTGTTAAATGCGTATTTTGCAAAGTCCATCATCTCATCATATATCTTATTGGCTGTCTGCTCGCTTATGCCGTTCTTAATACATCCAGGCACTCCGTTAGCTTCATTACCATATACGAAATTCTGGCGTTCCTGTTCCATCACATCAAGCTTCTTCTTAGCCATGGCTCTTCGCACATTATCACTTCCGCCCCATGAATATCCGGCAAGGTCCCGCACAATCTGCATAACCTGTTCCTGATACACCATACAGCCGTAAGTAGGCTCTAATATTGGCTCTAACTGAGGGCACTCATATGTTATGTTACCGGCATTCTCTTTTCCCTTAATATATTGTGGAATGAAATCCATAGGTCCCGGTCTGTAAAGTGATATTCCGGCTATCAGATCCTCCAGACAGTCCGGCTTTAATTCCTTCATGAAATTCTTCATTCCACCACTCTCTAACTGGAATATACCTGCACATTTGCCCTGACTTATGCAATCGAACACTTCCTTATCATTATATGGTATCTTATCCACTGAGAACGCAGGATCTATCTGCTGTTCGCACTTCTCTGTCTGTTGGATTACAGTTAAGTTTCTAAGCCCTAAGAAGTCGAACTTTAACAGTCCTAAATGCTCCAATGTAGGGCCTTCAAACTGTGTTACCTTGACATTATCAGTGCCTACTGCAACAGGAACATACTCACCAACATCCTTCTGGCTGATAAGAACACCTGATGCATGGACTGATGCATGTCTTGGAAGACCTTCAAGTCTCTTGGCTTTATCTATAAGGTCATGTACTGTCGCATCCTGCTCGTACAGTGCCTTAAATTCTGCATTAGGCTTAATATCCCTGTCTGTATCACCATTCATGGCACTATCTATTGTGACACCGACCTTCTGTGGTATCATCTTGGCAATGTTATCAACCATCGCATATGGAAGATCCATAACGCGGCCTACATCCTTGATAACCGCCCTTGCTGCCATTGTTCCAAATGTAATTATCTGGCATACGCATTCTTTACCATATTTCTCTATAACATAGTCAATAACCCTCTGCCTGCCCTCCGGAGCAAAGTCCACATCAATATCGGGCATGGATACTCGCTCCGGGTTTAAGAATCGCTCAAATACAAGATTATACTTAATAGGATCAAGTGTTGTTATTCCAAGACAGTATGCAACAAGACTTCCTGCTGCCGAACCTCGTCCCGGTCCTACCGGAATATCGTGTGTCTTGGCATAATTAATGTAATCCCACACAATAAGGAAATAATCTACATATCCCATTGAGTAGATAACTGACAGTTCATACGAAAGTCTCTGAAATATATCATTAGTATCTTTCGCACGTTTAATAACAACATCCTTTCTGTCAGCTACTATTGATGCTTTTGCCTGTTCTATAACATCCTCAAGACTTACATCTGCAGTCTTTTCAGGATAACGCTTCTTTAATCCTTCGTAACATAACGCATTAAGATATACCCATGAATTCTTTCCATATTCTTCTGGTACATCAAATGCTGGAAGCTTAGTAACTCCGAATTCTATCTCAACATTACATCGTTCTGCTATCTTATGTGTATTCTCGACAGCCTCCGGTGCGTATTTGAACAATTCCGCCATCTCTTCCTCTGACTTTAAGTAGAACTGTCCGCCCTCATAACGCATTCTGTTCTCGTCTGAGAGCTTCTTACCAGTCTGGATACACAATAATATATCGTGTGCATCTACATCATCTGCATATGTGTAATGAACATCATTGGTACATACAAGCTCAATTCCTGTCTCTTTATGCATACGCATAAGCTGCGGATTGACATAATGCTGTTCCGCAATTCCGTGGTCCTGCAATTCAAGGAAGAAATTACCCTTACCAAATATATCCTGAAGCTCTAATGCAACATCTCTTGCTGTCTCATACATGCCTCTTGAAAGATATCTCTGCACTTCTCCTGCAAGACACGCACTTGTTGCAATAATGCCATCATGATATTCCCGTAATACTTCCTTATCTACTCTTGGCTTATAATAAAATCCTTCTGTAAATCCCTTTGAAACTATCTTCATAAGGTTCTGATAACCTGTGTTATTCTCTGCAAGAAGTACAAGATGATTGTATTTGTCCTCGCTCTGCCCTGCGCCTTTATCAAATCTTGAGCCGGGAGCAACATATACCTCACATCCAAGAACAGGCTTGATTCCGACCTTCCTGGCCGCCTCATAGAAATCAATAACACCATACATTACGCCATGGTCAGTTATTGCCAGGCTGTCCATTCCAAGCTCTTTCGCTCTTTTCGTTATCTCTTTAATCTTGCTGGAACCGTCCAGCAGTGAATATTCTGTATGCACATGCAAATGTGTAAAACTCATAGATTTTCCCCTTAATCTTAAACAATCAAATAGCGATACATATTGAAATCAATAGAAAAAATATACCACATTTTCCGTCATATATCTACACGCAATAATAATAAACAGGAGCCTGATTATCTCGGACTCCTGTCTTATGCTTAAATATTCTTATTATTCCTGTGTTCCATCATTCTTATCATCTGAATTGTCATGATGTTCATTATTATTATCATCTGAATGGTTAGTTATATTCTTCCATATATCGCTCTCGGGCTCACCACTAACTGTTGATGAATAACTTCCATCTTCATTAAATGTTACACTCTCTGCAACCTTCTCAGATGTTGAGAATAATGAAGTATCCACTGGTTCAGGGATTCCCTTTGCCTCTCTGAATATCTTCATGAATTCCTTGCCTGTGATAGTCTCATGGTCATACAGGTATCTTGCAAGCTGATCCATTACTTCTCTGTTATCTCTTATAATCTGCTTAGCCTCTTCATAACATGACGCAATAAGCTTCTTTACTTCATCATCAACTTCAGCCTCTGTTGCCTGTGCACAGTTCATAGATGCTCTTCCGCTAAGATACTCATCTTCGACTGTTGATAATGCAACAAGTCCGAATCTGTCTGACATACCATATCTTGTAATCATTGTCTTGGCAAGGTTAGTTGCCTTCTTGATATCATCATAAGCACCATTAGTAACTGAACCAAATACAACTTCTTCTGCAGCACGGCCACCAACAAGTGATATAAGTTCTGTCATAAGTTCATCCTTAGTCTCAAGATGCTTTTCTTCCTCTGGGAAGTTAAGCACATAACCAAGTGAACCATTAGTATGAGGTATAATAGTAATCTTCTGGACCGGATCAGAATTATTCTTGATAGCTCTTATAAGGGCATGTCCAATCTCATGGTAAGCAACAACCTGCTTTTCCTTCTTGCTAAGAACTCTTTCCTTCTTCTCCTTACCTGCTACAACTGTATCAAAAGCACCAAGAAGGTCCTTCTGGGTAACAACATTTTTTCCATTCTTAACTGCCGCAATAGCAGCTTCATTAATGATATTGGCAAGGTCTGAACCAACAAGACCACTTGTTGCCATTGCAATCTCATCAAAATCAACTGTATCGTCCATAAGCACATCCTTAGAATGTACCTTAAGAGTCTCAATTCTTCCCTTCTTATCAGGTCTGTCAACGGTAATTCTTCTGTCGAGACGTCCTGGTCTAAGTAAAGCCTTATCAAGTACTTCCGGTCTGTTAGTTGCTGCAAGAATGAATATTCCCTTAGATGAATCAAAACCATCCATCTCTGCAAGTAACTGGTTCAATGTCTGCTCACGCTCGTCATTGCCACCGCCATACTTGGAATCTCTGCTCTTACCAATAGCATCAATCTCATCAATAAATATAATACATGGAGCCTGCTTAGTTGCTTCCTTGAACAAATCTCTTACTCGTGATGCACCAACACCAACGAACATCTCTACAAAATCAGAACCTGCAAGTGAGAAGAAAGGTACATCTGCCTCACCGGCTACAGCCTTAGCAAGAAGCGTCTTACCTGTTCCCGGAGGTCCTACTAAAAGTGCACCCTTAGGAAGCTTTGCACCAATCTTGGCATATTTCTCAGGGTAATGTAAGAAATCGACAATTTCTGTAAGTGATTCCTTAGCTTCATCCTGACCTGCAACATCCTTGAATGTAACACCTGTCTTTTTCTGGACATATACTTTGGCGTTGCTCTTTCCAACACCCATTCCGCCCATCATTCCACCATTCTTAGCAATTCTTCTATATATAAATGCAAAGATTATATATATGAATAAAAATGGCAGTACATATGCAAGCAGAAATTCTACAATTGAAGAACTCGAATCAGGAATATATCCTTCAAACTCAATGCCCTTTCTCTTAAGAAGTGGTACAAGAGTATCATCATTAACATACCCTGTATAATATGTGTATGAAACTCCTGCTATGCCAGACTGTTTCTCCTCTTCAACAGGTGTTATAAGGATTCTGTCCTGCTCTAATGCCACTTTCTTTACCTTATCTTCATCAATCATCTGCATGAACTGGTCGTAGCTTATCTCCTTGTATGTTGCATTCCTAAACATATTGCTAAGAAGCGTGAGTCCTATAAATGTTACAACTGCCGCTATAATAATGAATATTATAAGGTTAACATTCTTTGGCTTCTTGTTATTATTGTTGTTATTACGATTATTGTTGCGGTTATCGTTATTATTATAACCATTGTCATAACCGTTGTTGTTATAATTATCCATACTCTTCTCCTGATATGATACTGTACTTATCTTAAGCATTTCCAAATAAGTCTGTTTTCATTATAAAGAAGGAAAAAATATAAATCAACCAAAATCTAAGTGTTTAATAAGATGTTTATATTTACTTTATATTCTAAGTTTTTTTCTTTAAACTATGGAAATTTATAATACAGAGCTGTATAATATTGCATATTTTTTTGATTACACATTCAGATTGGAGGAAAAGATGGCTGTTAAATATGTATTTGTAACAGGTGGTGTTGTTTCCGGTTTAGGAAAAGGTATCACTGCCGCATCTTTAGGCAGACTGCTTAAAGCCCGTGGTTTTTCTGTAACCATGCAGAAGTTTGACCCTTATATTAATATTGATCCAGGTACTATGAACCCTATCCAGCACGGAGAAGTTTTCGTAACTGACGATGGTGCTGAGACAGACCTTGACCTTGGTCACTATGAAAGATTTATTGATGAGAGCCTTAATAAGAATTCTAATGTAACTACCGGTAAAGTATACTGGTCTGTATTACAGAAGGAACGCCGTGGAGATTTCGGTGGAGGCACAGTCCAGGTAATCCCTCATATTACTAATGAAATAAAGAGCCGTTTTTTCAGAGATTATTCAACTGATGAAACTAAAATTGCAATTATAGAAGTCGGCGGTACTGTTGGAGATATAGAGAGTCAGCCTTTCCTTGAGGCAATCAGACAGTTCCAGCATGAAGTCGGACATGAGAACGCAATTCTTATTCATGTAACGCTTATTCCTTATCTTAAGGCATCTGGTGAGATGAAGACTAAGCCAACTCAGGCAAGTGTTAAGGAACTTCAGGGAATGGGAATCCGTCCGGATATTCTTGTGTGCCGTACAGAACATCCACTTGAGGCCGGTATCAAAGATAAGATAGCACTTTTCTGTAATGTACCTAAATCTCATGTACTTCAGAACTTAGATGTTGAGATTCTTTATGATGCACCTCTTGCGATGGAAGAAGAACATCTTGCACAGGTAGCATGTGAATGTTTACACCTTGACTGTCCAGAACCAGATCTTGATGAATGGAGAGCAATGTGCAAGGCCTGGAAGAATCCTACTAAGAAGGTAACTGTTGCATTAGTTGGTAAATATATCCAGCTTCATGATGCTTATATCAGTGTTGTTGAAGCATTAAAGCATGGTGGTGTATATAATTCATGTGATGTAACTATCAAATGGATTGATTCAGAAACTGTAACTCCTGAAACTGCTGATGAGCTTCTCTCTGACGTATCTGGCATATTAGTTCCAGGCGGATTCGGTGACAGAGGTACAGAAGGAAAGATTGAAGCTATCCGTTATGCCAGAGAACATAATATTCCATTCTTAGGATTGTGCCTGGGAATGCAGCTTTCAATTGTTGAATTTGCAAGAAATGTTATAGGATATGACGACGCACACAGTGTTGAACTTAATCCTAACACAACCCACCCTGTTATACATCTTATGCCAGACCAGGAAGGCATTGATGATATCGGCGGTACATTAAGACTTGGTTCTTATCCTTGTGTACTTGATAAAACAAGCAAAGCTTATGAACTCTATGGCGAAGAGCTTATACATGAACGTCACAGACACAGATATGAAGTTAATAATGATTACAGAAAAGTTCTTACTGAGAATGGTATGATGCTTTCAGGAATATCTCCTGACGGAAGAATTGTTGAGATGATAGAATTAAAGAATCATCCTTGGTTCGTTGCCACACAGGCTCATCCAGAGTTAAAGTCAAGACCTAATCGTCCACACCCATTATTCAGAGGTTTCATAACAGCAGCACTTGAATATCAGGATAAAAACCATTAATTATATAATATATGCATAACAAAAAAGCATCACCTAACGAATCCGACTTTCGTATCAGGTGATGCTTTTTATTGCTTTTGCTAATGTAATTGTTACTTATTAAGACCATTAAGAATCTTCTTAATTCTCTTAATTTCATCATCTTCTAACTTCTGTGATTCACAGATAGAAGCTACCATGTCAACAGCCTTTCCATTGAACCAGAAGTCAGCCTCTTCCTTTAACAACTGTCTTCTGTATTCTTCTTCTGAACGAAGAGGATGAATAAATGCTGCCTTTCCTTTACGGTATGTGTCAACAAATCTCTTGTCCTTCAACTTACCTACGAAAGTAACAACCGTTGTCCTTGCGTAATCCTTACCATAATCATCTCTTAACTGATCAATAAGTTCCTGCACAGGTATGTCCTGTGGTGCCTCCCATATAAGCTTCATAATTAATGCTTCACATGGACTTAATTCGTTAAAATGATTTCTGCTCATAAAACCCTCCTTAGGCTTTCCATAGATATACATATTATTCATTATACTGCCTTCGTAAATGTTTTTCAACTCATTAATTGACAGTATGCTATAAATTTCACAATTGTATTGCTGATAATCTGAACTTACCTATTTTTTTTTCTACAATAATGAAATTCTGGGGAATTCCACCTATATATGCTTTAATTTTCCCCTGCTCTAATATATAAACTATTTTATCTAAAACTTCAAGTACACCAAAACCTGTTGCCTTGCCATATGCCTCTTTCAGAGTCCATATTCTGAAGAATCTTTCATCACTTTCGGCTTCTTCTATCCAATCAGACTCAGCCCTGTCAAAAAAGCGCCGTGCCAGATTCTGTCTACCTTTGCGGCCTCCTTCTATGTCAATTCCGACTGGTTTATCGCCTATAGCGCATACTACATAGTTAGACGAGTGAGAAATATTGAAAAAAATTTCACGAAATGACAAAAAATAAGGTTTTCCTTGCGAATTATAAGCTATTTCATAATCAAAACACTGATTATTTGCTTCTATCACAGAAAAAATGTCCACATTTTCATAGTAAACACTATCACATTCTTCGTTAACTCTGTTTCTCCATTTTCCTACTGCATAATTAAGAAGCAGGCCTGCCGTCACTGTTTGCAGCTTATTTTCACGCATTTTCATCTTATCCACCTTAACTTTCCTGTATTCCGGAATAAGTGAATATGCCTTTTCATATAGTTTTTCATCTGCTAATGCATCTGTCGTTGTCACAAATATCATCATAATCATTCACCATCTATACGCTTATTGTCTGTGCATCCGCCATATAACGCTTAGAAAATACGAATACTATATCACCCGATTTAATAAGCGTATCACCATTTCTTAACACTGCGGCAGGAATCAGTCCACTTGTCCTCCTACTTAAGCATATACCACGGAAGCAGCAATGCTCTTATATATTTTGCAAATGGCACATATGCCGTTATGTTAATGAATACCGGACATAATATGAGACACGCTATAAGAAGCACCGGTATTATTGAAATCATTGCACTGGCACTCCTTACAGGTATTGCCACAAGCCATGCAAATAAAGTAACTGCTATTACATACACAGCTATATGCAGTATATCTGCTGCCCCCTTAAGCTGTCCTGCCACCGCAAGTGTTAACATTGCTGATACTGCAAAAAGTACACACGATATGAATGCATACAGCGGCTTTCCTGCAACACGGTACATACGAGGCAGTGTTATAAATGTTCCTGAATTCTTATCAAGATAATATTCCACGATTCCAAAAAGTCCTCCTATATATACAAGAATTATAAGCAATGCCCTTAACGGAAACTCTCCTGTCTTATCTTCAAGCTGTGTCCCATTATCCTGTACACCATCTAACACCTTAAAATCAATTCTGAATGTGTCATCTCCGGATATATATTCCTCGTACCCTTTTCTTATCTCTTCCTCTGCCTTTTCTGAATGCTTTTTAAATATGTCTACAGAATTAACATAATTAACTGCAACCTCAGGCGAATATGCCTTAAACATAGCAGAAAAGAATATCTCATCAGTCATTGAGCTGACAAAATCTGACCTGCATATGATAAGCTCTATAATGTCTCTGTAGCTGCCACTGTCAAGCTTATCCTTAAGCCCAGTACCAACTACATAGCCGCACTCTGTATATTTATTCATTATATCCTGTTCAAGCTTTTCCTGCGATTCTGCTTCGTAGAATTGAACTGAATAATTACCATTTACAAGATAATCTCTTGTCATTATGGCAATCTTATCGTCATCTTCAAGCACTATTCCAACATTTACAGGCCATGTTTCCTTAAGAGACGCGGTATGCGTAATTATTAACGCTGCAACAGGCATTGCAATAAGCGCCACGACAATCACAGGATTCTTTAACTGCCTTTTAACAAGCAGATACAGCCAGTATAACAATCTTTTCATTATCTGTCTCTCCTTATCTTAACCGCCAATGCCCCTGCTGCCTGAAATATAATTATCCACAAAACATTTGTCATAATGGTACTGATATCCACAGTTCCCTTAATTATCTGACCTGAAAGTGTGAATAAGCCGTTAGTCGGAAGATACATGCCAACAACCCGCACCCCCGGCGCAAGAAATGCTGATGAAACAATACATCCGGATGCATACATGCACGCCATTCCAAGGATACACACCGTAATAACTGAATACACCGTGTCGTCGACTACGGAGAATATACAGTTAATAAATGAAACTGCCGCATACACAAGCACCACAATCCCCAGTATGGAAGCAATGAATTCTCCAACTGTCGAAACTGCCATAACTCCTGATATTGCAGGTATCCCCAGCCTCATTACATTAATTATAATAAAAAGCACTTCAAATATCACTATATACACAATGCCAACTCCGGTAGTTCTTGCAATTCCGGTATCAAATGCTGATATTCCCGCACCTTTAAGGCTCTTTGCAAGCGACCTGTTCTCGCCCTTCATATTGCCGGCACATGTTATTCCGCTAAGTAAAAGCATCATCACAATTGCTGTGCATACATAGAACTGTACTGTACTCAGGCCTTCTTTAACCGATATATCTATTGTCTTAAAGTAAATGCTTCTGTTAAGTGCATACGAAAGATATATGTCATTAAGCTTATTTTCATGTGTACCCCGCAAGCCCTTGTAATTCTTAAGCACACCATTGAACAAATCGTCAAATGTATATATCCCCGCCTCTGCAGTTGCAAGGTCAGAACCTCCTGCCCTCACCATCTCACGGAATATCATCGAAGTATTATTAACACCCTCTGACTGACACACAACCTCAACAGGTGTATTCTCGCCCGACATAATATCACTTATCATATTCTCTGGCACAATAATAGCCATAACATAATAATTATTCCTTAAACCATCTATAGCCTGCTGTCTGTCAGTATATTCAAATGTACAGACATTCTTAATTGTGTCTATCTCACTGACATAATTGAATGCCATCTTAATATATCGAAACTCCTTATTATCATCTGCCGAATCAGAGTTTTTTGTCTCATCATAATCAGGATACACAACAGCAACCTTCATTCTCAGATCACTGTCCTGTGCCGTTGCAATGCCTACGCATGTACTTATTACAATCACAAGTACTGCCGTCACTACCGTACCCAGAATTATCTTCGGTATAGATAAAAATGCGGATTTAATCTGCAATTTTAATAATTCCAGTTTCCTTCTCATCTAATCCCCCAATTAAATCTATCTGTGAATAATCTCTAAAAGCTCATTGCCGGTAACCGGATGGTCAAGTTCATTAAGCTTACCATTCTTTAAAAGATACATTCGGTCAGCAAGCTTTAATTCACCTTCTTCGTGGCTTGTTATAATGACTGTACCTCCGCTTTTCGTATATGCAGACAGATAATTCATAATATCCTGTTTACACACAATGTCTAATGAAGCTCCAGGCTCATCTAATATAAGTACAGGTGGATTCTTAGCCAGTGCGCAGCATATGCTTAAACGCTTCTTCATGCCTCCTGACAGCTTATCAACACGTTTGTCAAGATATCCTGACACTCCTAACACTGCAGGAACACCGTTTAATAAGTCTGTTTCCATATTTCTTCCCGTATCACAATACCAGAATTTAAGATTATCCCTTGCCGACAGCTTCTCCATAAGTGGATTCTCCTGCGGCACAAAACCAATATATTTCTGAAACATCTTCGCATCTGCAAATGCATCTCTGCCATCTATCTTAAGACTTCCGCCATCTGCCTTAAGACTTCCTGCCAGTATCTCCAGAAGAGTAGATTTGCCACAGCCGTTGGCACCGACTATGGCAATATACTCTCCGCTGGCAGCATGAAACGAAGTGCTGTTAAGCACTGTCGTTTTCCTGCCATATGATTTTCTAATATTCTCCGCCTCTATAAACATACATATATCTCCATATTAATTCTGGGCTGCTGTATCAAACTGGCTGTAATACAGCTTGTGATAGAATCCATTCTTAGCCAGTAATTCTTCATGATTACCCTGCTCTATAATATGTCCGTCTTTCATAACAAGAATAACATCCGCAGACTGGATAGTTGAAAGTCTGTGGGCTACGATAAAGCTTGTTCTTCCCTCCATCAGCTTTGCAAATGCATTCTGTATCTTTATCTCTGTTCTTGTATCAATAGAAGATGTAGCCTCATCAAGTATAAGCATTGGCGGCTTTGCAAGCATAATTCTTGTTATACATAAAAGCTGCTTCTGTCCCTGTGAAAGGCTTCCGCCATCCTCGCCTATAACTGTGTCGAATCCGTTAGACATTCTCTTGATGAATCCATATGAATGGGCTGCCTTGGCTGCTGCAATAATTTCTTCTTCTGTGGCATCCGGTTTGCCCATAACAATATTTTCTCTTATAGTTCCTGACTTTAGCCATGTCTCCTGAAGAACCATACCAAAGCCCTGTCTTAAAGACTTTCTCGTCATCTCTCTGATATCAATTCCTGACACATCAATGCTTCCGCTGTTAACATCGTAAAATCTCATAAGAAGATTAATAACTGTTGTTTTACCACAGCCTGTAGGTCCTACAATCGCAATTCTTTGTCCTTTCTTAACATGAAGATTGAAGTTCTCAATAAGCTTCTTATCTGGCACATAAGAGAAGCACACATCATTAAGGTCAACTGTTCCATCAACCTCATCAACAACCTTTGCGTCTTTTGCATCAGGAATCTCAGGGTCTTCTTCAATAAGTTCAAATATTCTGGCTGCACATGCAAGAGCATTCTGAAGTTCAGTAACAACGCCTGATATCTCATTAAAAGGCTTAGTATACTGATTGGCATAGCTTAAGAAGCTCGATAACTGGCCAACTGTAATCCCGCCATTGATAGCTGAAAATGCACCAACAATAGCAACACTCGCATATACAAGACTGTTTACGAATCTTGTTGAAGGGTTAGTGATAGATGAGAAGAAGATTGCCTTTAAGGAATACTTCTGAAGTCTTTCATTAATCTCATCAAATTTTCTTACCGCCTCATCTTCATAGCCGTAAGCCTTAACAACCTTCTGTCCACCAATCATTTCATCAATAAGTGCTGTCTGCTCACCTCTTGTCTCAGACTGGAGCTTGAACATGCTGAAGGTCTTCTTGGCAATAAAGCTTGCAACTAAAAATGAAAGTGGTGTGATAACAACAACAGCAAGTGTAATCTTAGCACTGATTGTAATCATGAATATAAGTGTTCCAAGTATAGTCATTACACCTGTAAAGAACTGTGTGAATCCCATAAGCAGACCATCTGCAAACTGGTCAACATCAGCTATTACACGGCTCACAATCTCACCATATGAATGTCCGTCAATGTACTTGAGTGGAAGCACCTGAATTTTTTCTATAGCCTCATTTCTTATATCTCTTGTTACTTCATATGTGATTCTGTTGTTACATATATTCATAAGCCACTGTGAAAGTGCTGTAATTCCAACAAATATGCTGATTTGTATAAGTATTATCACAATCTTTGCAAAATCTACATTATCCACACCGATAATGCAGTCAATTCCACGACCTACAAGAATTGGCACATAAAGTGTAGTTGCAACAGTTACTGCTGCCATAATAAGCGATAATATTATAAAAAAGCTGTGCTTCTTAATTCTTTTAAGGAGTTTTACAAATGTTGATTTATTCTTCTTCATTATGCTACACCCCCTTCTGAATCTGCTTTCTTAAACTGTGATTCATATATTTCTTTATATACCTCACAATTTGCAAGAAGCTCGTCATGTGTTCCCATTCCTGCAACCTGTCCGTCATCTAATACGATAATGAGATCAGCATACATAAGTGATGCCGCTCTCTGTGAAACTATGAACACAGTAGGAGAATTGTTCATTCCCCTTATAGCTTTTCGAAGTGCTGCATCAGTTGCAAAATCAAGGGCTGATGCACTGTCATCAAGAATAAGCACATCCGGCTTTCTTACGATTGCTCTTGCAATAGTAAGTCTCTGTCTCTGGCCACCTGAAAGGTTCTTACCTCCCTGCTCTATAACATAATCCAGACGTCCCTGCTTAGAATCTACAAATTCCTTAGACTGTGAAATCTCAAGTGCTTCATCTATCTGCTCATCAGTAGCACCCTTCTTTCCCATCCACATATTCTCTCTTATAGTACCTTTAAAAAGTACTGCTTTCTGCATGACGATACCGACCTTATTTCTTAAAGTTTCAATATCGTAATCTTTAACATTTACACCATCAACAAGTACTTCACCCTGTGTAGCATCGTACAGTCTCGGAATAAGATTAACAAGACTTGATTTACCTGAACCAGTACCACCGATAACACCGATTGTCTGGCCTTTCATAGCCTTGAAATTAATTCCTTCAACTGAAGGTGCACCTGAACCACTGTATGTAAGTGAAACATTCTTAAATTCAACACCTGGCTGTTCTTCCTTAGCTACAGCTTCCTTAACGCTGCCATCTGCCATTCCAGATGTTACATCGAATACAGACTCAATTCTTCCTGCACATGCAAGTGCCTTAGTTATTGTAATGATAAGATTGGCAAGCTTGATAAGTTCAACTAATATCTGTGACATATAATTGTAAAGTGCAACGACCTGTCCCTGTGTAAGCGCACCGGCGTTAACTCTTACTCCACCAATCCATATAAGTGCAATTATTGATACATTTACAACAACATAAGTAAGCGGATTCATAAGTCCTGATATCTTACCAACAAATTTCTGCAATCTGTTAAGGCTTTCGTTATCGTTTTTGAAACGCTTAACCTCATCCTGTTCCTTATTGAATGCTCTGATAACTCTCACACCGGTAAGGTTCTCTCTTGTTATTCCAAGAATCTTATCAAGTCCTGACTGTACATTTTTGTACATAGGTCTTGTTGCAAGCATGATACCGAATACGATAAGTGCAAGTACCGGGATTGTCGCAACGAATACAAGTGCTGCCTTCACATCAATAGTGAATGCCATAATCATCGCACCAAATACAATAAATGGTGAACGAAGGAACAGTCGCAGTACCATGTTGATACCATTCTGTACCTGATTAATATCACTTGTCATTCTTGTTACAAGTGTCGATGTACCAAGTGTATCCATCTCTGTGAATGAGAATGTCTGGATATGTGCAAATAAACTGTGTCTCATTCCTGTTGCTGCACCAACTGCAGCCTTGGCACTGAAATACTGTGCTGTGATGGCACATACAAGTCCTATGATTGCAAGAAGTATAAGCATAAGACACATCTGCATAATGTATCCCTTGTCTGCATTAACAATACCCTTATCGATAACTGATGATACTACCAGCGGCACAAACAGCTCGAATATCGCCTCTAGCATCTTAAAAAGCGGTGCCAGAACACATTCCTTTTTATAATCCTTAAGGAATCTCATAATCATTTTCATAAGAAAACTTCCTCCGTTAATTCAGTGACACTAAAACGTCCATAAGAAACTCATATGAATAACATCTCTTCATGCCAAAGTACTCTCTATAAACTTCATAATTGTAATATGAATGTTCAAACTGTCTTGAATACAAATGTGCTATATCAACGCGCATTGTAAAATCTGGCATACAGCCGGACACCTGATTAGCTGCTGCCATAATGTCCACTGCAAGTATGCCTATAATCGCATTCTTGGCTTTAAGCAGGATATCATAATCATTCACTGCGTCAAGCATGTATCTATACACATAGTACATTGCAAGCTGCTCATATTCATGTGCAAATGCTTCACTTCCCGCATGGTAAGTTTTCATTACCGCTGCAAGCTCAGAATCATCTGCCAGCCCGTCAAGGAACTGTCTTACTCTCGCCACATGAATATTCCAGTCAGGATTGATTACCTCCATTCCTTTAAAGTCATCAAAGAAATGTCTCAATCCCTTTATCAGCCTTTTGCCATGCAGCTTCGCATCCCGGCTTTTCAGCTTGTCAAGCAGCTTCTCTCTGTAATCAGGTCCACAGAACCGTTTTGCGACACCAGCTATAAGCTCGTCCCTTTCAGCATCAAGATGCTTCTGGATACGCTTTGCATAATCAAGATAGAGCATCAGCCTCTCAAATATACTTATATCCCTGTCTGATATTATTCCAAAAGCCACTATTCTTGCCTGCCGAAGCTGCATATATGTATATGCATCTATATCATTAGGCTCAGGCGAAAGACTGTTATCCTCAACCGTATCAAATGTAAGTTCATCTTTATATGAAAACATCAGCTCACCAGCCGTCTTACACGAAGGTGCTATGCCAATCTCTCTTATATTTCCATAATCGTTAATAAATCTTGGAAACTCTGCACATGTTTCACAAAGCTTATCCTCTCCAAGTTCTATATATAAATCACACAGATTATCATCATTAAGAAAAGGACATCGTCCTCCTTCTTTCAGTGTAAATGTACATTCTCCATCCTGTGATGGTACCATTACACTCTTCAGGCGTTTTCCAAAAGCACCTTTAACTGTTTTATAATATTTGTAAGAATTCTTATCAACATCGACATCCCACCCGGCACAGCATGTATCTGTACAGGCTCCTGCAATGCATCTGAAATCCTTATAATAATGTGGTGTCATTACCTTCATTTTATTATCTCCCGCATATAAACCGGCATATTAAGCGCATCTGTTAACTGCGCAAAAATTGTCTGCCACACCTTATTAGTGCAGCAGACACATTTACATGTACATATTATTATAATTACTGTTCTTTTTCTTGTCCACAATATACTTATACACTGTGACACACGCAAGAATAATCATAAACCCCTCTGCTACCATGTATGTGTAGAACAGATATGGCTGTCTTAACGCTGACACAAGAAGCGGTGAGTTAACTGCAAAATCATACATCCCAGTATCGCCTATATATTTAGACATAACGACCGTACTCATGATTGTTATATTGGGAAAAGACATATTACCAAGCACAAGTGCCACAATCAGCACCGTATTGCGTATCAGAAAAAATGTCCTGCTCACCTTAGCCTTACTAAGACAGCTCATAACAATGCCTCCAATTATACATACAAGAAATAAAAGAAACATCATATACATCTCAGAAGCTGCAAATGCAGACACTTCTGTTGTCGCAGTCTCATACCCTGTAAGCAGTGCAAAGAACCCAAATATAGAACGGCCACCCACAACGCATGCCGCCAGCACAAATAATAATAGTAAAAAATTCCTTCTGTTTAGCTTCCTGTTATCCATAATTCCTCCATTTGTATTATTATCGCAATTATGGAGGAAGATTTCAATAAATATTTGCGCAAACTTCATATTTTGTTGTCATCCGCCGCCACCCACCCCTCAGGCACAGCCTGGTCCACAGGGGCTGGAACACGTTAAGAATTGCTAATTTAGCAGGTGGTGCTTTTGGCTTTTTCTATTGTTTGTGTTCATTCGACATCTGTACACTTCCGTCATTGTGTCCGCCTGTGACCTACGCCCGATATATTGCGAACTGTGTGGGAGTTAATGCCGCTATATACATAAGGGCGGTGTGCTAAAGCACGTTCAAGCGAAGCGCGTTTGATTTAGCACACCGTAATAAGCTTTGTAGATAGCGGCATTTACTCCCACTAAGTGCAGCAATCCTTGAGGGCGTATGCCACAGGCGGACACAATGACAGAAATGTTCATCTGCGAATGGACGCAAACATTAAGCCAAAAACACCACCTGATAAATTAACGCAATTCTAACGAATCGTTCCAGCCCCTGTGGACCAGGCTGTACCTGAGGGGTAGGTGGCGGCGGGTGGCTTAATAATATAAAGTTTGTGTCTATATGAACTTACTGCGCCACTTAATTGCCTCATCCCTATACGCAATTGCCGTCTCCATAAGTTCATTATACTGTGCCTTTACACTTTCTATTGTTGCCTCAAGCTGGCTTATTGTCTGTATTGCCTGTCTGTTTTCCTGCATATATGTATTAAGCTGGTTTTCGTACTCTGATATTTTCTGTTCATTCTGCATCAGCATGTCTGTATCCTGACATTTAATGAATTTCCCGTCTGATGTTATTTCGTAGAAACTGTCTACATACAAAAATGCTTTTCCCTGCATTCCAAACACTTCATACATATCAACATTTTCACAATCCGCAGGAATATTAAGACTGTCACCTTCTTCCAGCGGGTAGACAGCTCGCAGCGACAGTCTGTCCGTAAGCGGGTTTGTCACCATATAAAACAGCATTAACCTGTCTTTATTTACTACAAGCTGTGGACAGTGCATATCTGGGTTCTCGCTGCTTTTCACATGAAAAAGTGCTTCATTGTTCATCACATTTTTAACAAGAATATCTCCGTTCTGGTTCTGATACGCATAATATATTGTGTCTCCCAACACCACATCTGAAAGTCCGTCCAAAAAGTCTGACACAAGCATTATCGGACGTTCTATACCGTCTATGTACGCCGTTCTCAAAAATATATATCGTGATATGCTATAGATTATAAGCCGTCTGCCACTTCCGGCTGTGTATACATTTGCCATAAAAGGACACTCCCGTTTTTATACTATTATATGGTCACGCGAATGTAGATAGAACATATAATGTAGTAAAGAAACGAAGAAGGAAAAGATAATGGCTAAATGTAAATGCAGCAAATGTGGTTCTACCCGCATTGTAAGCAATATTGTGCAGAACATGCCTAATGGCTGCTTTGATGTGTGCACGAACCCGATATGCGGTTCCCCCGATGAACTCAGTATTCTTGCCCCTCTTATCTATGACGAGATAGGTATTAATCTGTGTACCACATTCGCTGTCGGTACAGATATTTCAACGACTTATCCAACAGCTACCAACGCATCAGTCAGTGTTATAGATATAGCCTACACTTATGGTGATGAAAATGTTGAAATCACCCAGATAGCCGGAAGGCCTAACTGCTACTCTGTGAAACTCGCCAACCTTACTGTAACATTTGCAGTAACGCTTTATGATGAGTCATGCAGGGCATTAGCAACTCTTACCCCAACGGCAGTCTACCTTCCTAACTCAACTACTGCTACAACTTATGATGAAGATACCAATCCGACATCTGTCACCCTTGAAATATTCGCTCCATACGGAGTTTCCTACAACTCGAATAACGCAACTCCACCTGTTTATACGCCTGCACTTAACAGTATAGGTTTCTTGTCATCTGACAATGTTGTAACCCAGGGACTCAACCTTTATGCAATACCTAAGCTTTTAGGTCTTGATACTACAGATGACGAGGTTACTGTAGGTCTCACTCTCATCTTACAGAGCCTTTACTTCTGTGGATACCGCGTAACAAGTGCCGGCAGAATCTCAACGCCTAAGGGAAGCATTGTTTCCGGTGAAGAATCTGACTGCATCAAGTTTGTTTGCGGAAACCTCTTAGACAGAGCCATCAAGCCTCTCGATTTAAGTCCACCTTCATGCGAAGGTAACTTAAAAAAAGACTGCAAGAAGCCTTGCATGAATGACTGCACCGACACTCTTAACACTAACAGCACAGCCTGCCAGAACTCTTGTAATAATGGCAATAACAGTCAGACTTCCTCTGGTGCATGCGCTGGACCTTGCAATGGCATATGCAGCAAGACTAACTAATAACCTCAATCTGTGGGAACAGACGCCTGCTTGTCATCTGTTCCCATGTACATATTTTCTTCCTTTGGACTTCCTCCATGCATTCCTCCGCTTCAACGTCCAATCCAAACCTGCACGCTCCACATTTTCTTCCATCGCAAATATTTTAATTGCTAATTTCCCTACTATGTGTGTATAATTAATGAAATATATTATATTGAACTGTTGTATACACAGTCGCAAAGTGAATATATTCGCTTTGCAGCGTCCGTATACACCACAGTTCGCATGGAAAGGAGTTACTAATGAATTTTAAAAAGAACAGGTCGAGATTCCTTCTGGTTTTCGCGACTCTCACTCTTTTGTTCTCTTCTGTTCTTCTTACTTCATGTCAGGGCAAGAAGATTAAGAACACTGTATTTTCTGTAGATGATCTTGCAGGCAAGACTATTGGTGTTCAGTTAGGAACAACTGGTGATACTCTCGTAAGTGATTACGAAACTGACGGTTCAGGCACAACTGTATCAAGATACAACAAAGGTTCTGATGCTATACAGGCTTTAAAGCAGGGTAAAGCTGATGCTGTTGTTATTGATGAACAGCCTGCTTTAGCATTTGTTAAAGCTAATCCAGACCTTACAATTCTCGAAGAAGAATTTGCAAATGAGGATTATGCCATCTGTGTTGCTAAGGGCAATTCCCTTACTGCAAAGCTCAATGAGGCTATTGAAGTACTTATGGCAGATGGAACTATCCAGAAACTTATTGACGATTATGTTGGCGATAATGCTACATTTTCAGGTTACAAATCACCAGACGGTATAAGCCGTACTAATGGAACTCTTGTTATGGCTACAAATGCTTACTTCAAGCCATACGAGTACTATGAAGGGGGTTCTATTATTGGTATTGACGCTGATATTGCACAGGCTATTGCTGATTACCTCGGAATGAATTTAAAAATTGAGGATATGGAATTTGATTCAATTATCACTGCCGTATCTTCTGGTAAAGCTGATTTCGGTATGGCTGGTATGACAGTTACTGATGAGCGTAAGAAAAATATCGATTTCACAACTACTTATACAACTTCTAAGCAGGTTATTATTGTCCGTGACGACAATGCTTCTTCATCAGGCATGAGTTTTGCTGAGAAGTTCAAGACAGACTTCATCAAAGAAGCAAGATACACTTATCTTCTTAAGGGTCTGTTAAATACAGTAATTATTGCATTCTTTGCAGCACTTATGGGTGTTGTTATTGGTTTCCTTATTGCAGTTGTCCGTTCTAACCATGATAAGACAGGACACATGAAGGTTCTTAACTTCATTTGCAACATTTATCTTACTGTAATCAGAGGAACACCAACTATGGTACAGCTGCTTATTATCTATTATGTAATATTCAGCTCTGTACACATTGACAAGCTTATTGTTGCGATACTTGCATTTGGTATCAACTCAGGTGCTTATGTTGCCGAAATATTCCGTTCAGGTATTATGTCTATTGATAACGGACAGTTTGAAGCAGCACGAAGCCTTGGTCTTTCTTATAAAACAACTATGATAAGTGTTATTCTTCCTCAGGCATTCAAGAATGTTCTCCCATCACTTGCTAATGAGTTCATTGTTCTGTTAAAGGAAACATCTATCAGCGGTTACATCGGTCTTAACGACCTTACAAGAGGCGGCGATATTATCCGAAGCATAACTTATGATCCAATGCTTCCACTTATCGGTGTTGCTATCATTTACCTTGTAATGGTTATGGGACTTTCACAGCTTGTTAAGAAACTTGAGAGGAGGTTAAGAAACAATGAGCGATAATACTAACGAAATCATTCTTGAAGTTAAAGATTTGAAGAAATCTTTTGGCGACCATGTTGTATTAGAATCAATCAATACAACAGTCCGCAAAGGAGAGGTTATTGCAATTATCGGACCATCTGGCTGCGGTAAATCAACATTTTTACGTTCGCTTAACCTTCTTGAAACTCCTACAGAAGGTCATGTATTATTCCATGAGCAGGATCTTACAGATAAGAGTGTAAATGTGGATGAATTAAGAGAGAAGATTGGAATGGTGTTCCAGCATTTTAACCTTTTCCCTAATATGACTATAAGAAGAAACATAACTCTTGCTCCTACTAAGCTTGGACTTATGAGCAAAGAAGAAGCTGATAAGAAAGCTGATGAACTTCTTGCAAGAGTAGGACTTTCTGACAAAGCCGATGCTTATCCTAACCAGTTGAGTGGTGGTCAGAAGCAGAGAGTTGCTATAGCAAGAGCACTTGCAATGAATCCTGAGATAATGCTTTTCGATGAACCAACATCTGCACTTGATCCTGAAATGGTTGGTGAGGTTCTCGCAATCATGAAGGAACTTGCCGCATCAGGAATGACAATGATTGTCGTAACTCATGAGATGGGATTTGCAAAAGAAGTTGCCAACAGATGCATGTTCTTCTACGATGGAGTCATCAATGAAGAGGGGGCTCCGGAAGAATTCTTTGGCAATCCTAAGAGTGAGAGATTGAAGGATTTCTTGTCGAAGGTTCTTTAATTAGTACAAAGGTGGGCATTGAGATAGGGAGATGTTATACAAGACCTCATGGATGCCTGCACCTAGTGTAAGTAAATGCCGTCATATACAATGTCTTTTAGCTGTGTAAAAATCAAACGCGCTTCGCTTGAACGAGATTTTTACACAGCACTTTTTGTATATAACGGCATTAACTTACACACGGTTCGGCATAAATCGGTCTTGCATAACAGCTCCCAATCTCAAAGCCACCACCCCACCCAGAATGCAATGCCGCAGGCGAGCATTCGTCCATAGGCTGACTACTTGGTGAAGAAGAAGTCAACCGTACAGTATGCTGTGGGATAGATGTGTGGTGTCCTTAGGTGTATGCCCGAATATTCTTATGTCGTGTGAAAGTTAATGCCGCAATCTGCTAAAGATTGTGGCTTGTAATCTCGTTCAAGCGAAGCGCGTTTGATTACAAGCCACATAAAAAACTCAGCAGATTGCGGCATTTAGTTTCACTAGACATAAGAATCCTGAGGGCAGATGCCTAAGGACACCACACACCCTTCCACAGTTACTGTACGGCGTCCGGACTATCAAGCTTCCTTCGAGTAGTCAACCTTCAGAAGACACAGTCCCTTCGCCGGCGCAGTTGCACCTGCAAGGCTTCTGTTTCTCTCCTCTAAAAGTTCATACATACTCTCTGGTGTTCTCTTTCCCTGTCCAACTTCAAGAAGTGTACCACTTAATATTCTTACCATGTACTGTAGGAATCCGCTTCCATGATATGTAAGATTTAGGAATGAACCCTTTAAAGAAACATCTATTGAATAAATCTCACGGACTGTCGATTTCTTCATCTTGGGATTGCCACAAAATGATGCAAAATCATGTTCTCCAGTAAGTATATATGCTGCCCTCTTCATGGCATCAACATCCAGCTTACCCTCAATTATATTGACATATTTTCTGTTAAATACAGGCTTCTTATCCCCAACATAACATGTATAGCAATAAGTTTTCCCTTGTGCATTGTAACGGCTGTGGAATCTGTCAGATGCAACACGAACCTCCTGCACACAGATATCTTCTGGAAGATATCTGTTCATATAATCGCATATCTCATCTTCCTTCATCTTTGTTTCCATATGTGCATTAGCTACCATTCCCTTTGCATGCACTCCGGCATCTGTTCTTCCTGCACCTATAACCTCAACCTCAGTTTCTGTCATGGCAGAAAGCACTGATTCTAACTTTCCCTGAATTGTCATATCTGTAGTTGGCTGATGTTCCCAGCCATAATACCTTGTACCATCATAAGTGATTATCATCTTATAATTCTTCATCCATATCTCCCATTCATTCTTCTGTCCATAAACACTTTTATATCATCTTGCCAGATTCTGCTTCATACCATCGAGAAAATCATATATTTCATCCATAAACACCTTGCCATAGCGCTCATATTTATTCTCACCGACACCGCTTACTGACAGCATTTCTTCCTCATTAAACGGAACTTTAAGACACATATCTATAAGCGTCCTGTCTGAAAATATTACATATGGCGGAACACCTACTGAAACAGCTATCTGTTTTCTTAACTCACGCAGTCTGTTAAACAACATAACACCTCTGTCATTAAGTGCATCCTCCGGCTTCTTTGACTTGGGCGTTGCATATGCTGACTTTGCAGCAGCGGCAGAACGCTTCATTCTGTCTGCCACCATTGCAGCATTCCTTGATACAGGTGCACTGAAACGGTTTCCCGGATACATATAAGCCTCATCTGCTTCACGTTCTGCCTCATCAATAACGCAGTTAGAACAGTTATGGCAGTTGTATCTTCCACCCTTTGGATTGTCCGGTCTTTCTCCAAAATATTTAAGTATATACTCTCTTAAACAGCCTGTTGTCTTGCAGTAATCGACCATTGCATTAAGCCTTCTTTTATCAAGAATCATAAGCCGTGCCTGTTCTTCTGCATCCATATCAGGATTAGGCTCTCTATGTTCTATGAAAAACTTATTTATCATAATATCCTGCGGAGAATACAGCAATACGCATTCTGAATCCTCTCCATCTCTTCCGGCACGTCCAGCCTCCTGATAATAATTCTCTATACACTGCGGCATATTATAATGAATTACAAATCTTACATTTGACTTGTCAATTCCCATTCCAAATGCATTAGTTGTAACAACAACTGGCTTGATATCATATATAAATGAATCCTGATTTTCTTTTCTTTCTTCTGCTGAGAGACCCGCATGATACTTAGTCACCGAAAGCCCGTTGGCATTAAGCATGTCATAGACTTTTTCAACATTTTTTCTTGTAGCACAGTATATAATTCCACTATCCTGTCTGTGGCTTACAAGGTAGTCAAGTATATATGAATCCTTGTCCTTAATATGCTTGACCTTGAATGTCAGATTGCTTCTGTCAAAACCTGTAGTGAGTATTACCGGTCTTTCGAGGGAAAGAATCTGCAATATATCATCTCTTACTTTGCTTGTCGCTGTAGCTGTAAATGCGCTTATTATAGGACGCCTTGCCAGCTTCTTAACAAATGACAATATATTCAGATAACTTGGTCTGAAATCCTGCCCCCACTGTGATATACAGTGAGCTTCATCTACAGTAATCATAGATATCTCTACATGCGTGGCAAAATCAAGAAAGCCCCAGGTTTCCAGCCTTTCAGGTGCAACATATATAATTTTATACCGTCCCTGCTTTGCAAATGCGAGTGCCTTAGTTATCTGATTATCTGTAAGAGAACTGTTAATATAAGCTGCATGTACACCTGCCTGATTAAGTGCTCCAACCTGATCCTTCATTAGCGATATAAGTGGAGATACAACAAGAGTAATGCCGGACATTAACAATGCCGGCACCTGATAACATAATGATTTTCCCGCACCTGTAGGCATAATTCCTAACACATCCTGCCCTGCAAGAATAGCATCAACTAACTTTTCCTGACCCGGACGGAATGAATTATACCCAAAATAATGCTTTAAAATTCCGTATTTATCCATATATCACTCTCTTTTCAAGCTTCTCTTACTCTCATACATTTTCTTATCAGCTCTGCTTCTTGTATCTTCAAAGTTCTTATCTGTCTTTATATCATATTCGGCATAACCACATGCAATCTGCACATTAAGGTCTTTGATTCCAAGCTCTTCTTCAGCATACTTTTCAAGTTCCCTTAGCTGCTTCACATGTCTTCCAATATCAAAACTTTTTTGCTTCTGATTAATTACAGTACAGAATTCATCCCCACCTATACGATAACATTTACCATGTCTGCCAAATATCTCTTTAATAATTCTGGCTGATGCCTGTATATAGGCATCTCCTGCTGCATGCCCCAGATTATCATTACACCACTTAAGGTTATTAAGGTCAAATGTCACTATAGAATACCCTTCATAATCAGAAGTTTCCTGTTCCCACTCCTCAAATGCAGAACGATTATAAACCCCTGTCATAGTATCAGTTACAGCCATCTCTTTGTAGAAATCCACCTTCTGACCTTCTTTAATCTTCTCAAATGCTTCTGATATGCTCTCATAACCAAGCACAATAATAAATATTAGAATACCCAGTTTTCCTATAAGATCTGTCTGCTGCATTCCCTTATAATATGCAATAAGATCAACAATCATAGAAATTCCAAGTGCAGCCGCACCTATAATATTAGACTTTACTTTCCAGTCAAAGCCTTTAACCCATACTCTTTTAATAAGAACTGTACAGAAATATACAAGTGACATAACAAGCATCATATGTATAATGTACACGCTGTTCTTAAACTCCCACACACCTGTCATATGACATACAAGCAGTATTACAGCTGTTGCAGCATATATGGCGCACAAGATATTATTCGCAGCACTTTTCCCTATCTGGAAAAAATTCTTCTCTGCCTGCATAAAAGGAATAGGTATCATCATTAGCAGTACATACCCTATCAGTGAACCTATCTTCCTGTCCTGCACAAGAATCGTTGCAATATCAGTCTCATTAAGAGCCCATGCACCTATAATCATTGCAAATATACCAAAATAAAACAGTGCTTGTGTCTGTGCAATCTTCTTTCTACAGAAAATCCATAATATAATCATAGCAAATCCAACTATTATTATAAACGAACTAAGTACTGCTGATGGTAACGATTTCGCAATAAGCTCTTTTACAAGTTTTGTCTCGTCGCCATATTCAAATGTTGTTCCTCTTATCTTATGACCAGCATATACATTAGTAAGCCTTACAGTTATATCTGTTGTATATGGCGGAATGTTCACAATCGTATAATTAGTTCCAGTGGTTGTTCCATATATAGAACTATGCGCTTTTATATAATATATAAGTCTTCCACTTGCATATACTTCTACTTCCTGATGCCTGCTTACAAATGCCAGTGCATTATTATTTCCTGCACTTGCTCTAATCTTCACATAATATTCAATTGTGTCATCTCCAATATATCTTGTATCCTCTGGTTTAACTACGACACCCGTTCTTTTATCTTCCGGTGTCACTTTATCTACAGTGCTGAATATAAATCCTGAAGCCATAAAAAGCAGAAATCCTAATAAAAATATACAGTAAAAAATCCTGTTAATTAATTTAATTCTTTTCATAAAAAAAGCCTTTCTGCCGTACTATAGTGTTATCCGTAATGAATCTAACCCTATAATACAGTAGAATGGCTTTATTTTCAAATTATTTTTTGTTGTTCTGTATTTTGTACACTATTCGCAAAGTTTTAAAACTGCATAGCACTACAAGTTACTATTATATACTTTTAGCAAGTTCAGTTGGATTCTCTGAAAACTTCAAAGCTACATCCCTTGAAATAACTCTTGTCTTAACAAGATTAGCAAGCGAATAATTCATTGTGTGCATACCTGTCTGCATATTTGACTGAAGAACGGTCTGAATCTGATTAGTCTTCTTCTCTTTAATAAGATTAGATACTGCTGTATTATTAAGCATAATCTCTGTTGCAGCAATTCGTCCTTCCTGCTCTGCACGAGGTACAAGTGTCTGTGTTACAACTCCAGTTAATACAGATGCAAGCTGCATTATAAGTGCAGACTGTGCCTCAATAGGGCATGCACTGATTATACGCTCAACTGTCTGTGTAGCACTTCTTGTATGAAGTGTTGATAATACAAGATGTCCTGTTTCAGCAGCTGTAATTGCTGCATTGATAGTCTCATAATCTCTCATCTCTCCTACAAGAATAACATCCGGGTCTTCACGAAGTGCTGAACGAAGTGCTGTCGCAAAATCAGGTACATCTCTTCCTACCTGTCTCTGATGTATCATAGATTTCTTAAATCCATATACATACTCTATAGGATCTTCTACTGTTATAATATGTCTTGACATATTGTTGTTAATATAATCAATCATAGCTGCAAGTGTTGTAGACTTACCACTTCCTGTAGGACCTGTTACAAGAATAAGACCTGACCTTTTCTCAACAAGCTTAGAAAAGAGTTTTCCTGAATGTCCCAATTCTTCAAACGACGGTATAACAGAATCAAGAAGACGTATACTCGCTGCAAGATTTCTTCTCTGATGATATATATTAATTCTTAATCGACCACCAGACTCATCAGTAGATGCCACATCCATATCTTTTCCTGCCTGAACATTCTGTATATCTTCATCACCAAGAATTGAGAATATCATCTCTTCTGTTTCTTCTATCGAAGGTGTTATATCAAGAAGCTGAAGTTCACCATATTTTCTTACTGCAACCGCTTCTCCTGCAGTAATATGCAGATCTGAACACTTGTTATCTCTTGCGTATTTAATTAATTCTTTTAATTCCATTTTCCCCTCCCATACATTTTGTTCATTAGTATAATCAACAATAAAATACTACCACAATGAAAATACATATTCAATCACACTTTTATCCCATTTTTCTTACATATATCATTAAGGCAGCATATTTCACAGTGCGGTGTAGTACGTGCCGTACATACCTCTCTTCCGTGGTCTACAAACCTGTGGCATAATCCACTGCCTTCTTCTGGCGGTACTATCTTCCACAATGCCATCTCAACCTTCTTAGGCTCTTTCTCGTCTTTTACAAGACCGATTCTGTTACAAAGCCTTATGCAGTGTGTATCTGTAACAATTGCCGGCTTTCCGAAAACATCGCCCATAATAAGATTGGCACTCTTCCTTCCAACTCCAGGAAGCTTTAATAATTCTTCCATGCTGTCAGGAACTTTATCGTTATACTGTTCATGAAGCATACACATACATGCACATATATCCCTTGCCTTGCTTTTTCCAAGTCCGCATGGTCTTATAATCTTTTCAATCTCTTCTGGAGATGCTGCAGCAAGTGATGCTATATCAGGATATTTCTCATACAGCCCCTTAACCACAACATTTACTCTTGCATCAGTACATTGTGCCGCAAGTCTTACGCTTACAAGCAGTTTCCAGGCATCATCGTAATCAAGACTGCACTCCGAATCCGGATATTCTGCCTTTAATCTTCTTATAACCTCTAAAGCAAGTTCTTTCTTAGTCATAGATTACGCATCTTTCTTCTTATAATTAGCAATTCCGAATATTGCAAGAAGCAATACACACGCAAATATCATCCAGCCAACAAGATAACCTGTTCCCTTTAGTTTAAATGTATCATAATAACCCTTAAGGTATACAACTACTATAATAGCCGGAAGTATATAACTCATATAGAATCTTAACCATTCAGGAAGCTTAGGACCTTTTCCTTCATTAGCTTCTTTTCTGAAGCCTTCCCAGCCCCAGCCGTTCTTCTTAGTACAGAATAATACAAATATCATGCTTCCAAGAGGAAGTAGATTATATGAAACAAGGAAATCCTCCAGATCCATAATTGAACTTCCCGGACCAATAGGCTGGAAAGCTGCAAGCTTGTTAAAGCCTAATACAGCAGGAAGTGAAAGCAGTATCATGAATATAACATTACCTGCAACAACCTTTTTCCTTGAAAATCCCTTAAGGTCTATATAAAAAGCAATAATGTTCTCAAACACTGCAATTACAGTTGATAATGCTGCAAATGACATGAATACAAAGAATGCTGTTCCCCATATTCTTCCTCCCGCCATATGATTAAATATGTTAGGCAGTGTTATAAATAAAAGTGATGGACCGGCACCAGGAGCAACACCATATGCAAAGCATGCAGGAATAATTATGAATCCTGCCATAAGAGCAACAAATGTATCAAGCAGAATGATATTAACAGCCTCTCCACCTATTGTTCTGTCTTTCTTTAAGTAGCTTCCGAATATCTCCATTGCACCAATACCTACACTAAGTGTAAAGAATGCATGTGTCATGGCATCAAATATAACCGGTCCTAAACCTCTTGATTTAATAGCATCAAGATTAGGCACCATATAGAATTTAACACCTTCTGATGCATTAGGAAGTACAAGTGAATGAACTGCCAGTACCACAATAAGGATAAGAAGAAGTGCCATCATAACCTTAGTAATCTTCTCAACGCCCTTCTGTAATCCTAATACACATACACCAAACGAAAGTAAAACTGCAACAATCATCCAGATTGTCATTGTACCAGGCTGTGAAAGCATAGTTCCAAATGCTCCTGAAACCTCATCTGGCTCTAAACCTGCTAACGAACCACTTGCCTCACGCCATGCATAATAAAGCATCCATCCTGCAACCATAGTATAGAAAGCCATTAATATGTAGCTTCCTAATATCGATACCCATTTGAAATGATGCCATTTACTTCCTTTAGTCTCCAGTTCTTCAAATGCCCTTGCAGCACCTTTACCGCTTCCTCGTCCTACTGTGAACTCCGCACACATAATAGGAAATCCAAGAATTGCAAGAAATACAAGATAGATAAGCACGAATGCCGCACCACCATTTTCCCCGCATATGTATGGAAATTTCCACACATTACCAAGTCCTACCGCACAGCCAGCAGACACTAAGATAAAGCCGAGTCGCGAGCCGAATTTTTCTCTCTCTTTCAAAATAAAACCTCCATCGTTAATATATTTACATTAATTAAGATTGTATCATATATTACTATATTTTCACAGCCAATTATTTCATACTCTCACTGACTTCTGATGTAATAGTCTGACCGCCCTGTTCATTCCATTCTTTTACAAATGTATCAAAGTAAGATATATCTTCTTCTCCACTTATAATCTTTAAATATGCCTCTTTTTCTTTAGCCTTAAGTCTCCACCAGTGGCTCTTCATTGTGTCTGTGGTCTTAAAATAAAGCGAGTCAACTACCTTTATATTATCCTGTGCAATCAGACTGCATGCCTTAATTCTTGACATATACGCTGCCCATTGCGTACTTGTTTTGTTAGCATTCTTGATATACTCACTACACGCATCATAAAATGAACGTTCAAGAAGTTCCAGACTGTCAGAATTCTTTCTTCCTGAAATTGCAGCATCTATATTCCTGTAACATATTGAAAGTGCATTATTGTAATCAACATTTATTGATAAAGGTCTTGCCGTAGGTTCAACATTAATCTGATAGTAATTCTTGAATTCTTCTGAGTCTGTACAGTCAAATCTTACCTTATCAAACATGACACTTATCATCTTGGCTGCAATCTCAGGATGTTCATAGCCCTTTCTTACGACAACATATTTGTAACACGGGTTCTGGCTGTGATAACTCGTTGTTCCATCAGAATCCGTTGCTATTAAATATGGCTGCCAGTCTGCATCCGGATTCCTGCTTACTGCATTAGCAAGCGGATTATTCGGTGCCCACCATGGTCCAAAAAACGAGCCACACAGACCATTCTCTATAAGCTCACATATATTGGTTGATGTTCTCAGAAGAAAATCATTATCTATAACCCCCTGATTATACAGACTGTTTATATACGAAAGTGCTTCTTTTGCCTCATCTGTAACCGAACCATATACAATCTCACCATCATCGTTCATTATCCACTGCTTTGGATACGCTCCAAAGCAGGCAAATATTATATCCAGCAGAAATTCACTGCTGTAACCACATTCACCTGTCACATCTGTATCCACTGCAAGTCCCACTGTATTAGGTTTTCCGGACGCATCCACGCCATTATTTCCAGGGTCTTCTGATATAAAATGCTTCACTATATTAACAACATCATCAATAGTGTGTGGCTCTGACAATCCAAGCTTATCCATCCAGTCTTTTCTTAACCACACAAGATTAGGTCCGTCTGTTATATTAGTCTCCGGCAGTGCCATTATCTTTCCATCATATGTAACCATATCCTTAAGTGAATCGCCATAGCTTTCATACATTTTCCTGATTCTGTCACTTATACAGTTATTGTAGCTTTCTGTAAGGTCCTCTATAAGTCCTGCTTCCACTAACTGTTCAACCTCATCCTGACTTGATACAACCATAATATCCGGAAGGCTTCCCATTGAGATTGCCATTGAAACATTAGTGTCATACTGACTGTCGTTTGCTTCAAATACATCAACATTCTGCACATTTATCACAGACTTAATATAGCGTGTGTACGCATTGTCCGTATAAGTGTCATTCTCCGGCATATTGGAATTATTAACACTTGTCATCTTTCCAAGTGTATATTCTATAGTCTCCGGGTAAGCCCCGAATGGAGTTGTTCTCGCTTCTTCCATTCTTGCATTATATTCTTCATTATCATTAGACGCAAAACCAGCCGGGCTTTTACACCCGGCTAATATAAGCATTATTCCTGTGACACCAAATGCCACACATTTTTTTAATGTTTGCTTTAATCTATTCATATATCTAACCCTTCACTGCACCTGTCATGCTTTCATTATAACATCTTTGCATTATCATAAACAAGGCTGCAATTGGAATTGATATAAGAACTGCTCCTGCTGCAAATCTTGTGTACCATACATCAACATACTCCTTTTCAAGCATCTGCCATAAGCCGATTGCTACGGTATAATACTTCGCATTTGCCCTGCAGATTACTCTTGCAAATATGAAATCTACCCAAGGTGCTATGAATGATGTAAGTATTGTATACACTATAATTGGTTTACTGAGAGGTATTGTTATCTTAGTAAATACCTGCCACTTCGTTGCTCCATCTATCATAGCAGCCTCGTCTATTGTCTTAGGGATAGTATCAAAGAATCCCTTTGCAATGTAAAACTGTATTCCTGATGATGCTGAATATACAAGCACAAGCGCAACTCTTATCATTGCTCCTTCTGAAAGTCCTACTGCTTTAAGTATATAATATACGGCAACCATCGCCATAAATGCAGGGAAAAGTCCAAGTATCATTGCGATATTCATCATTGCTTTTCTCATCTTAAACTTAAGCCGTGACATACAGTAAGCCACTGACAGTACAAAAAAAGTTGATATAATACATGAGAATACTGCTACTATCAGAGTATTGGTAAACATTCGTGGAAAATTAAGTATTCCTGTATCTGTAAAAAGCTTTACATAATTATCAAGTGAATACTGCTTTGGGAAGAAGGAGCTTGTATAAGCACCCTTCTGAGCCCTGAAGCTTGTGAGGAGTATCCAGAAAAGAGGACTTACCCACACTATCGCTAATATTGTAAGCACTGAATGTGCCAGTATATTTTTAATAGTCTTTTTCTTTTTCACTGGAATCCCTCCTCATCTTTATACGCTTTCGTTCTTCTGTATACAAGCAGTGAACCAATTGCTAAGAATATGAATGTCATAATACCGATAACAGCACCAAGATTATAATACTGATAATCTATTGTCATCTTGTACAGCCATGTTACCAGAAGGTCTGTCTTTCCTGCTGTTGCACCTGCCATAACCGGATCTCCCTTAGTCAGCAGGTAAACAATGTTAAAGTTGTTAATATTAGCAGTAAATGTAGTGATAAGATATGGTGCCGTTACAAATAACATATATGGCATTGTTATCTTAATAAACTTGACAAATCCATTAGCTCCATCTACATCTGCTGCCTCATACAGCTCCATAGGTATATTCTGTAATATACCTGTAACCTGCAGAATAGTATATGGAATACCTATCCACAGATTAACCACGATTACTGTGATTCTTGCCCAAGTCGCATTTGTAAAGAATGGCAGTGATTTTGTTATCCATCCTGCATTCTTTAAAACAACATTTATAATTCCATCCTGTGCCAGCATGCTTCTGACAATAAGAAGTGAAACAAACTGTGGAATTGCGATTGAAAGTATAAATATAAATCTCCAGAAGGCCTTGAATTTCGTACCTTTTCTGTTAATAAGCAGTGCAACAAGTATTCCGAATATGTAATTAAGAAATGTTGCAAATACTGCCCACACTATAGTCCAGCCAAATACTGACCAGAAGGACTGTCCTATCATGCTTCCTGAATCGAATATCTGCTTGAAATTCTCAAGTCCTACCCAGTCGAAAAGCACCAGATGATTGTTAACCTTACTATAATTAGTAAATGCCATGCTTATCATGAAAATAAGTGGAAGTATTGTAAATATAAGCACACCTGATACCGGGAGTGTAAGCAGCAGCTTATGAAGGTTCTCATTAAGCAGCGACTTCATGTCTTCTGCAAATGTGTTTATATGCTTTCCTTTTTCCTTTAACAGCTCCAGCTTATATGAGCTTTTCACAGCACCCGCTGCAACTATTATGTAAGCTATAATCATGAATATTGTTGCTATTCCATACAGAAGTATAAGAAGTGAATTATCACCTGCAACATACTCATATATTCCAAGCTTCTCATTCCAGACCTCCTGCTGCGGTCTGCTTCCAAGACCTGGAAGCATCGCAAGGCAGTTAATTCCCTTCATAATCATAAAGCATACAAAGGCTGCTTCTATAGCTATATACATAATTCCCTTTATAATCTGCTTTCCTACAAGATTACCAAGTCCTGGAATCAGAATGCTTAACTTCGTAAATATATTTCCTTTTCTAAATGATTCAGTGAACTTAACTGCCATTATGCGCCACTCCTTTCAGCATTTAATCCCTATCAATTATTTTGCAATTGATGTATTAATCTGCTTATAGAAATCCTGTGTCTTAGCTGCTGCATTATCTGCTGTTATTTCACCATTTACGATTGCCTTAGCAAAGTTCTGTGCAGGTGCCCAGTAATCATTCATGCCTGTTACTGTTGGCTGGATTACTGATGTCTTGTTAAATGTATCATTCTGTGCTGTTACAAGTGCATCCTTCTTTACTTCATCAGTTGCAAGAAGCTCTGTATTACAAGGAATAACACCTCTTAATTCATAGTGCTTCTTCTGTGCATCCTTGCTTCCAAGATACTTTGCAAGTGCAACTGCTACCTGCTGATACTTGCAGTTAGGATTAACTGCGATTGCCTTAGAACCTGCAAATGCTAACATCTGCTTGTCTTTTCCACCAATCTTTACTGTAGGAAGTGAAACTGCTCCAAAATTGTCTCCAAGAATCTCTTTAACACTCTTATAATCCCATGATCCTGAGAAGTAAGCTCCAACTGAACCATCTCTTAAGCCAGCGATACCAACACCCTGAAGGTCATTGACAAAGTTAGGATTATTTACAAGTGAAACCATTGCCTGTGTTGCCTGTGTTCCCTTATCTCCTGAGATATCAACACCTGCTGAATTATCTTTTCCGTCTTTTCCAAAATATTTACATCCATTAGCAAGGAAGAATGATGACATATACCAGCCCTCTGTAATATTGAAAGCCACCTTATTCTTCTCAAGCATCTTATCAAGGCTCTTTACATCACTGTCTGTGAATTTGCTCTTGTCATAGTACATAAACCATGTATTAGTTGTAAATGGTACTCCGTATACAGCCCCATCTACTGATACTGAATCTACAATTGCATCTGAGTTAGTTTTCTTAACATAATCTGCTGTCTCTCCACCAAGCTTTGCAATAGCGTTAGCATCAACAAGTGTCTGAAGCTGGTCGTTAGCAAAGAAGTATACATCTCCTGAATTCTCTGGATCCTGTGGAACTATCTTTCCTGCGTCCTGCTCTGAGCATACACCGTATTCAAATGTTAAATCCCAGTCAGGATGCGCTGAATTAAACTGGTCACACATTGTCTGAAGCCATTTGCCGTTCTCATCTGCCTGATCTTCTGCACAGCCCCATACCTTGATTGTAGCTGTGATTTTTTCCTCGCCTGCTGCTGTGTCATCCTTTTTAGCATTGCCACAACCTACAAAAAGTGACCCACACATTGTTGCTGCCATCACTGCAGCCGCTAATCTCTTAAACTTCATAAAAAACCCTCCTTAATAATTATCCGAGACAGCTTTGATTACTGTCCTCTTTTGATAATCTAATTATATTAAGGAGGGGTTAATATTAAAATATAAGATATTTTAGAAACATATCAGTTTTTTGTGTTGTATGGTTTTGCCGGGAATTTTATTGTTATTGTTGTTCCCTCATCAGGTATGCTCTGCACTTCCAGATGATAGCTTTCGCCGTAATAAAGTCTTATTCTGTCATTAACATTTCTTGCACCATACCCTTTTGACTGGACTTTTAAGAAGTTTTGTGCAGTTTCTTTGTCCATTCCTACACCGTTATCAGACACTGTTACACATACAAGCTTTTTACCTTCTTCATCCGTCTGCATCTTGGCCTCTACTGTTATTACACCTTTCCTGTCTGTCAGCAGATCTATACCGTGGTCTATTGCATTTTCTACCAATGGCTGGAGTATAAGGTTTAAAGATTCGCATGGCATAACTTCCTCTGATACATTTATCACCACATCAAATGAGTTGTCATGCATTATCTGCTGAATCTTAAGATACGACTGCATGTTGCTTAATTCCTGCTCAAAGCTTAGTATATTCTTTCCCTTATTAAGCGATGTACGGTAGTAGTTAGACAATGCAAGTGTTATCTCACTTATATCCTCCTGCTCATATTCTATTGCTTTCCAGTTGATAAGCGATAATGAATTGTAGAGGAAATGCGGATTAATCTGTGCCCTTAATGCCCGCATCTCTGATTCTTTCTGGCTTATACGTCCTTCATATACCTGCGTGATAAGATTCTTAATCTGGGTTGTCATGCTGTTAAAGCTATGAATAAGGTCACCTATTTCATCTTTGTCCTGTGTATTAATTACCGCATCAAAGTCTCCATTTTCAACCTTTGCCATACTGTTTTTTAATTTATTAATTCTTCTTGTAATGAAGCCTGTTGTAAATATACTCGCCGCAGCGGCACCTGCAACTGCTACCACAAATGCAACTACAATCATTGTAATCATTGAATTAGCTGACCTGAGCACAAGTTTTCTTGGTTCATAGACATATACTGTCCATCCGGTAACAGAGCTTTCCTTCTTTACTACAGAATAACCCTCTGTATTTCCACATGTATCATTATCCCATTCTGCTCCGTCGATTAACGAAAGCAGTTTCTTACTGTTTAATCTGTATCTGGTGTTATTGTTTTCAAATATGTCACTGCTGCATATAACTTTTCCATCAGCGTCAAGCACCACCATTCCGCAGTTCTGCTCAAGACCACCTGTAAATGAACTCATCATGCTGTCATAATCAACATCTATGTACATGATTCCAAGAATCCCTAGCTGGTCAAGCGTTGACATTTTTCGTGCTGAAACAAGTGTCCTGCTGTCTTCATCAACAAACCACTGTATCTTAGTGCTTTCAGCAGCAGAATTATAAAAAGGTCTGTCTTTTATCTCTTCTATTGGAGCTATAGTTGTATCATGTTTAATAGCTTTATCCACATATATTGTTACCCTGTTAATATCATTGTGAAAATACTTTAATGATGAAAGCATAGGGTCAAATGTAGTGACAATCTGGTTATACATCTCATATGTGCTTTTGTAATCGTATGAAAGCACTCCCGACAGCGTATCATTAAATGTTATATAATTAGACAGGTTGTCATACACCTCTATCTGCCCATCCACCGTTGTAACAGACTGCTCAATTGCCCCTTTGATGCTCTTTAAATCTCTGTCCATAAGAATGTTTCTCATCTGACAGTATGCAAAAACAAAAAGTACAATCAGGGGAATAAGTCCGGTCACTACATATATGATGACAAGCTTGTTCTGTAATCTTATATCATTGATTTTCTGCTTAATCTTTTTCAACTCAATTCTCCCTGATCCCTGAATTTCTGAGGACTTATACCAAAGTACTCCCTGAAGCTCTGTACAAAATATGAAACATTTGGATAACCCACCTGCTCACTTATATTCACAATCTTCATGTTCGTACCGGTAAGCAGTTCCTTAGCCTTCTCCATTCTGTACTGTTTAATATATTTGCTCAGATTCTGTCCTGTTTCCTTCTTAAAAAGTGAACTTAAATAGCTTGGTGCAAGATAAACCATATCCGCAAGCTGCTGTGCGCCAATCTCCTCACCATAATGGTTATGTATATAATTCTTTACGGTCTCAATCTCCCGGTGTGACGTGGCCGGCTCTTTTCCGAAACTCTTTTCCAACAAATCAATATAGTTATTCACTATATCCATAATGCATGAGAAATCCTCCGACTTATACAGTCTGTCAATCTCCCTGCCAAATTCCGCCTCATCAGCACCCGGAATATTGTCATAGAAATCTTTTAACAGATTGGAAAATACAAACTTGATGTATATATGTGAGAAGTTCGACTGCCCCCTGTATTTCTTACACAATGCATCAAAATGTATCCGTAAAAATGTGATATCCTTCATCTTGATATCCTGCTTCATCTGCTTCATAAGTGCATCATCATCAATCTGTACAAGCACAGGTGTATCTTCACTGATATTATCAGAAAAAATATATCTTCCTGTCTCATAAAACTTATTATTCATCAGTGTATCAACTGAATCCATTACCTGTGGAAGCTCATGATAATCGTTGAATAAACCGGACACAGCAATATACATAAACTGCCCCGTCTTTCTGTATATATAGTCATGAATATTTGTAAACATTTCTTCAATGTTCTTATCAATATTACCATCTGCTGTGAGTGATTTATCAGAAAATATGATAACTGACTGTAACGGGTTAAGATTAAGGTACTGATAATCCAGTTCCCCGGTTATCTCTTTAAATATGTCTTCACCTGTATCATATTTTCCAAAGAAATCAGTATTGAATTCTATAAGTGCAAGTCTGTTATACCCTGCCAGAAAATCCCCATTATCAAGTATTCCTGATGCATCACCGGAGTTGAGCAGCGTATACATGTAGTACTGTTTTATAAAGTTAGCCTGCCTGTTATAGTCCTCATCCTTCTTGTGTTCCTCGTCAAGCTCTGTTATAACTCCTGTAATTGTTGAACTGAATTCTGACGGATCAACCGGCTTTAATATATAATCTTTAACACCTAATTTAACTGCCAGCTTGGCATACTCAAACTCGTTATAGCCTGAGAATATAATTGTCTTTAAACTAATGTCGTTCTGCATCACATTCTTAATAAGCTCTATTCCGTCCATAAATGGCATCTTAACATCTGTAAGCAGTATATCTATATGTCCAATTCCTGTATTCTTGTCAGATGTCAGATACTCCAGTGCCTGCTTTCCATTGCACGCCTCAAATACTCCAAGTTCAATTCCCATTCTCTTAAGAAGCATTCTTATTCCGCTTCTTTCAATCTTTTCATCATCCACTATAAGTATATTATACATAAATCTACCCCGAAACCTTCCTCATTCACGAACTTTTGCTCTTATAATGATTATAGCTTCCGGGGCAATTATTATCAACTTATTTAGTTATATTAAAGATGCCATATATCTTCATTGTACTGTTTGATTGTTCTGTCTGATGAGAAAAATCCGGCATTTGCAATATTAACAAGCATTTTTTCTGCCCACGCATATCTGTCATCATAATCTGTGAGAGCCTTTTCTTTGGTTTCTATATAGCTTCGTAAGTCAAGCAATGCCATAAACCAGTCTTTTCCTACAATCTCATTATACAGTCTGTTAAGACTATGTGAATCACCTGCCTGAAGCATAGCATCCGATATTATAAAATCCACACATTTTTTTATAAGAGCATCTGTCTCATAAAGCTTCTTTGCGTTATAGTCACATTTTTCATAATGTGCAATAACTTCATCACTTGTTGCGCCAAATGTATATATATTATCTTTACCTACAAGCTCTGCAATCTCAACATTAGCACCATCCATTGTTCCTAATGTCACAGCACCATTGAGCATGAATTTCATGTTGCCTGTTCCTGACGCTTCTTTAGATGCAAGTGATATCTGCTCTGATATATCACATGCAGGAATCAGCTTCTCTGCCAGTGTTACATTGTAGTTCTGGACAAGCACAACCTTAAGGTAAGGACTTACATCTTTATCGGCCTCAATAACCTTACTCAATGTAAGTATCAGATGAATTATATCCTTCGCAATTGTGTATGCAGGTGCAGCCTTTGCGCCAAATATCACTGTAACAGGAGTCTTTGGAATGTTGCCTGCCTTGATGTCAAAATATTTATATATTATATACAGTGCGTTCATCTGCTGTCTTTTATACTCATGCAGTCGCTTTATCTGTATATCGTATATTGACTGTGGATTAATCTCTATTCCCTGTGTCTGCTTAAGGTATTCTGCAAGATTTCTCTTGTTGTCTGTCTTAATCTCAAGAAGATTATCGTAAACATTTTTATCACCGGCAAACTTTAAAAGGTCTTTTAACTTTTCTGCGTCATGTCTGTATTCACTTCCGATAAGTGTCTCAATGTATTTCGCAAGTCCATTATTACAGTGGATAAGCCACCTTCTGAATGTGATTCCGTTAGTTTTGTTATTGAACTTCTCTGGATATATCCTATAGAAATTATTAAGCTCTGTATTCTCTAATATCTCAGTATGAAGCTTTGCTACTCCGTTGACGCTCATTCCATAATGAATATCGATGTGTGCCATGTGAACGAGATTATTATCGTCAATTATATACACTGATTTATCTGTGTACTTCTCACGCACTCTTCTGTCAAGTTCTTTTATAATCGGCATAAGCTGTGGCACAACCCTGTTAAGATAATCCACAGGCCATTTTTCAAGGGCTTCGGCAAGGATTGTGTGATTAGTATACGCACAGCTTTTTGATACAATATCAATTGCTTCGTCCATTGTTATCGGACTTCCATCTATATCTCCATTTTCTGTAAAAAGTCTTATAAGCTCCGGGATTACCATTGTCGGATGCGTATCGTTAATCTGGATAACTGCAAGGTCTGACAGATTCTTAAATGTTTTTCCGGTGTTAATACATTTGTCCCTGCACTCATCTAATATAAGCCTTGCTCCATTGCTTACCATGAAATACTGCTGATAGATTCTAAGAAGCCTTCCCTGTTCGTCACTGTCATCAGGATAAAGAAACAGTGTAAGGTTCTTGGCAATATCTGACTTATCAAAGTCTATGCTGTCACCTTTTACGATGCTCTCATCAACTGTCTCAATATCAAACAGATGAAGCTTATTCGTTCTCTTTTCTCCGTACACATTGATATCATACATTCTTGAAACCACACTGATTTCTCCGAAATTGATAGTGTATGCCACATCTGTCGGAACAAGCCAGCTGTCCTTACCAATCCATGGATTAGGCACTTCCTTCTGCTTCCCATTCTCAAACACCTGCTTAAAAAGTCCAAGATGATAATTAAGTCCGATTCCGTCACCATTAAGGCCAAGGTTAGCAATTGAATCAAGGAAGCATGCAGCAAGTCTTCCAAGTCCGCCATTACCAAGTGACGGCTCTACTTCCAGTTCTTCAATATCTGAAAGATTTTTTCCTGCCTGTGTAAGTTCTTCCTTAACTTCATCATAAATTCCTAAGTTAATAAGATTATTGGATAAAAGCTTTCCTATAAGGAACTCTGCAGAAATGTAGTATACCTTTCTGCCATTGTCTTTCACTATTCTATCACGTCCCTTTTGTGCAACCAGCTTCATAAGTGCATGAAAGCACTCCTCGTTGCTGCATAAGTGCAAGTCTTTTCCATATTCTTCCAAACATATAGTGTTAAGCATATCGTTGCCCTCCATTCTTGTATTTATATTTTATTATAGGGTTGCTGGAAAAATTCTCTTGCTTTATAATGGGATAAACTTGTACTATTCTATCATATTTAAGGAGAACCTTATGAATATAACAGATTACGGACCACTGAAAGAAACCAAGTCTCATTTTGATTCAGATTTTTTATATAACACTTACCTATGCTCTATACCGCTTGATTTTGCGGAAGTTCCGCTTCACTGGCATAATGAGATGGAGCTTATATACATTAAGAAGGGACGCATGATCGTAAGCGTTGACCTTGAGTATTCTGTTGTAAATGCTGGAGATATTGTTGTTGTCATGCCTGGACATATCCATTCTATCATCCAGAACGAAAGTGATTCATGCGAATACGAAAATATTCTTTTTAATCTTGATATGCTTGTTAGCAGGCAGTGTGATTATGATACCGTAAGCTTTTTTAACGGAATTGCCGGCTTTAATGGGTATTGCCCTCCTGTTATCAGTAAAACTGTGCCACACTATTCTGATTTAATTCATTATATTGATGAAGCTGATAATATATGCAAGTATTTCCCTGACGGGTACAGGCTGAAAATCCGTGCATGTCTTTTTAATTTCTTTTTTGAGCTTAATACACATTTTTACACGCATACGGATATGCCTGTACACTTGTCTGATGATAAGATGGATAAGCTGAAACTGGTACTTAATTATATTGAAAAGAACTTCGCGCGTGCAATATCCATTGAAGAGATTGCGCAGTGGTGTCATTTCAGCCAGTCGCATTTTATGAAGTTTTTTAAGAACTGCACCGGCACATCTTTTATCACTTACTTAAACGACTACCGGCTTATTATTGCTGCAAGAATATTAAAAACCACAACCCAGCCGGTTATTATAGTGGCTTCGGATTGTGGTTTTGATAATATATCTTACTTTAATAGAAAATTCAAAGAAAAATATGGTGTTTCTCCGAGGGAATTCAGGAAATAAGGCGTTATTAATATAATCTGTTTTTTACATAATCTCTGACGCAATGTTAGTCATCATTACAGTTTTTCCTGAACCTCTTACTCCTGTAATCATATATATCTGATTAGGTGATTCTTCCGCTGTAAAATCTCCAATTATTCTTTCTGTCTGTGCAATTCTCGAAAAATCCTGCTCTCAGGCAGCCATAACCACCTGAAAGCAGGATTATCTTTTTAATTATTAACAGATTACATTAAACCATGTGCTCTGTTGTAAGCATTACATATCTTATTAGAATTCTTGATAAGAATATGCATTGCAACTAATGGTCCGATTCCGCAGATAAATGCACCAAATATCCACCATAAAAGAACAGTTGTACCATTCTCCTGGATTGAAAGTCCATAACGAGGTCCGTTAGCAGCAAGTCTGTTACCAAGATTATAGTACCAGAACCACGCATATATGCCACATGTTATGAATGATAACAGGATAAATGCTACAAGCCCTGATGTATTCTCTCCATCTCCATCACATGCAATATTAACATCATGTGCCATCTTGTAAATGAAATAATAGCTGTATATTCCACATGTGATAATTGAAAGAATTATGTATGAGGCAAGACCTCTGTCATCCTTTAATCTTGTACCTGAGTATGGTGGAATTGTGCCATTATTATAACCATTGCTGTAATTCTGATTAGCATTGTAACCCTGATTATAATTCTGGTTATTGCTGTTTCCATTGAAACTCTGCTTTACTTCATCAAAAGCACTTCCTAACTCTTTCTCAACCTTATTGAAGACCTGACCTGCCTGACCAGCAATATCCTGCTCTGGTGAACAATTTGCTCCACAATATGGGCAGAACTTAGTTGAATCTGGAATCTGTTTTCCACATTTTGTACAAAACATAATATTTCCTCCCCTTCATAGATTTAGTTTCCGAATGATACGGAATAGGATATTGTTCTGAGGTTCAAAAACCACAATATCTCCAGTTCCAATAAACATTCTATACAAATAAACTATAACAAATGCACCTGCTATTGTAAACATAAAAATTTTATAAAATTTAATATTTATTTTAGATTTCAGAAGCATAACTATCACAACAACCGGTGGCAGGAAAAAAAGCGGATGATACATGAACGCATCATGAATATTAAAATGCAGTAAAGATATCCATGCCCTTGACATTCCACAGCCTGCACATGATATTCCTGTTATGTATTTTATAGGGCATGTAACCCCGAAGCTTTCTAGTATCACATACAGCACAACAACTGCCGCAACTGATGTTATCACTTCTATTCTTCTATGCGATTTTCTTTTATATGTATTGCCTCCGCTCATTATTCCCCCTGATAATGCTTTTTATTACATTATAATCTCTCCTGCAAGCAATGCAAGACAAGGAAGCGTAATTATGCTAATCAACGTAGACAAAGTAACTGCACCAACTGCGAGCTTCTGGTCGTGACCGAACTTAATTGCAAAAAGTGTTGTAATAGCTGCACACGGGCATGCCTCAAGTATAATTGTAATAACAGCAACCATTCCACGGGCATGTATCAGATACATAACCAGAGTACAGATTACCGGTATAATAAACATCCTGAGAATAACCGTAAAATACACTCTTTTATCCTTTAAGATACTCAATAATAGGAACTGTGAAATAGTAATTCCTGTTATTATCATAGACAACGGGGTATTCATGCCTCCGACAACATTAAATGTATCCTTTAAAACATCTGCAACCGGAATTCTTGCAAGGAATATGACAAGACCGACCGCAACCGATATAATTGGTGGGCATGTAACAATCTTCTTTAAAAGTTCCTTGAAACTCATACTCTCTGAAACATACACAATTCCGACAGTCCATAAAAGAATATTGAATACAGTAACATATACGCTCGCATACAGTACACCTTCTGAACCATACATTGCCTGAATAAGTGGAAATCCCATATAAGCCGCATTAGAAAATGTAGTTGCAAATCTTATAATGCCGCGCACTTCCTTTTTCATCAAAAATGTTATGCCAATCGATAAAGCCATTCCTATGCATATAGTAAGTATGCTGTAAAAAAGCATTCTGCCCATATTCTTAAGAATCTCGGCATTGTATCCTGACATGTAAGAATTAATAATCATAAATGGAACAACAAAATATATAAGAAGGTTAGAAAGCATCCCCTTTCCTTCTTCGTTAACCATCTTAATCTTTCCTATAACAACTCCACACAGTATAAGTATGAATAACTCAAATACCTGCTTCGCGGTAATAAGTGCTAAATCCATAGCTCTCTTATCCTCCTTTTCATACACGCAAAAAACATGTTATATATTTCATCTTTTGAAATATATAACATGTTAATAGCAAAGTCAAGTAAAAATCTAATACTTTATCTCTGGCATAAGCTCTGCACTTATTACATTAAGCATACGTTCCATTGTCTCTAACTCTTCTTTAGAAAATCTGTCCTCAATCCTGCCCATTACAGTCTTAAGATATGTATTGCTGATATTATAATAATCTATATACTTCTGTGTTACCTCGAGATGATACTCTCTCTTGTCTTCCTCAGACTGTACTTTCTTTAAGTATCCCTTCTTAACAAGATTATTAATCTTATACGCCGCGTTAGGAGATGATATATTTGCCATATCAGCAAACTGTGCCACAGTAGGTTTATCAAGTGCATATATTATCTCCATGCAGAAAGTTTCTACAGTTGTAAGAGATGTCTCCCTCTCCTGTAGCTTTTCAAACATTTTCTGATAAAAATGCATCTTAAACTTCGTATATACCTTACTAAAAGAATCCTGCAGCACCTTACTTTACCTCCAAAGCTTTTTTAATTGTTTATTATTATAACAATAGCTCTATTCTATTGCAAATGTAAGTTCAGCTGACACTGCAAGTTTTCCGTCAACATAAGCTTCTGCCTTTCCTACTCCCACAGGACCTTTTCTTGCTATAATCTCGCATGACATTTCAAGCACATCCCCAGGTGTGACCTGAGCCTTAAACTTAGCATTTTTAATTCCTGCAAAAAGTGCTATATGTCCCTTGTTCTTTTCTTCCGACAACAAAGCGACTGCTCCAGTCTGCGCCAGTGCCTCAATAATAAGTACTCCCGGCATTACCTTCTTCTGTGGAAAATGTCCTACAAAATGCATTTCATTGGCAGATACACATTTAATACCACAAGCCTTCTTTCCAGGCTCACACTCTGTTATCCTGTCTACTAATAGAAATGGATATCTGTGTGGCAGAATCTGCTGTATTTCATCTGAATTAAGCTGCATGATTACACCACCTTTCTAAGAACAATCGAAGCATTATGTCCACCAAAGCCAAGTGAATTAGACATTGCATAATCAACTCTTGACTCTCTTGCCTTATTTGGAACGATATCAAGATCACAGTCATCATCCGGCACCTGATAATTAATGGTTGGTGGAATTATATCATTCTTTACAGCAAGTGCCGATATAATTGCCTCAACAGCACCACTTGCACCTAACATATGTCCTGTCATCGACTTTGTTGAGCTTACCGCAAGCTTGTACGCATGTTCTCCAAATGCCATCTTTATCGCATTAGTCTCTCCCTTATCATTAAGCTTTGTACTTGTCCCATGCGCATTAATATAATCAATATTCTCTGGTTTTATTCCTGCATCCTTAACAGCCTCAGTCATTGCCTGTGCCGCCATGCTTCCGTCTTCGAGAGGGGCTGTAACGTGGTTTGCATCACATGTTGAACCATATCCTGCAATTTCACAGTATATCTTAGCACCTCTTTTCAGTGCATGTTCATACTCTTCAAGAATAAGCACACCTGCTCCTTCTCCCATAACAAATCCGCTTCTTTCTTTATCAAACGGAATAGAAGCCCTGTTGACATCTTCTGCTTTGCTTAATGCATGCATTGATGTAAAACCACCAATTCCAAAATCAGTTATACAGCTTTCTGCACCTCCGCACACAATCACATCCTGATATCCATCCCTGATCTGTCTTAATGCATCTCCAACAGCATTGGTTCCACTGGCACATGCAGTAACAACACATGTACACATTCCATGTAGTCCGAATCTGATTGCAACATGTCCTGCCGCCATATTAGTTATCGACATTGGCACAAAATGTGGCGAAACTCTGTCATATCCTTTACTTTCGCCTCTTAAGCATTCTCTCTGTATAGTTGTAAGTCCGCCAATTCCACTTGACAATATAACACCACATCTTAATGTGTCTTCTTTGCCAAAATCTATAGCTGAATCCTTCACTGCTTCATCTGCAGCAGCAAGTGCATATATCGTGAAATCGTCCATTTTTCTTAATTCTGCTTTATCAACAATACTCTCTGCGTCAAAGCCTTTTACTTCACCGGCAAGCTTGACTGCACTGTTTTCTGTATTAAAATGTGTTATCTTACCAATACCACATTTACCAGCCTTTACAGCTTCCCACATATCATTAACATTGTTTCCGACAGGAGTAACTGCTCCCATACCTGTTATTACAACTCTTCTCATATTGCCATTCCTCCGTCTACACAAAGTACCTGTCCGGTTATGTATCGTGCTCCGTCACCCGCAAGAAATGCTACTATTTCTGCAATATCTTCCGGCTTTCCCATCTCTTTAAAAGGTATATTCTCCACTACTTTTTCTTTAACAGCATCTGACATTGCTCCAGTCATATCAGTTTCAATCATTCCCGGTGCAACCGCATTTACAGTTATATGTCTTGACGCAAGCTCTCTTGCAAGCGACTTCGTCATACCAATAACGCCCGCTTTACTTGCAGAATAATTAACCTGCCCTGCATTGCCCATAACACCAACTACAGAACTCATATTAATAATTCTTCCTGCTCTCTGTCTTAACATAAGCCTTGAAACTCCACGCATCATGTAAAATGTACCCTTTAGATTCACATCTATAACTGCATCGAAATCCTCATCCTTCATACGTCCAATAAGATTGTCCTTAGTAATTCCTGCATTATTGACAAGAATATCAATTCTTCCGCCAAGTAAATCCACAGCTTCCTTAATTAAACGCTCACATTCCTCTGAATTACTCACATCTGCCTTAATTGCATGGATTTCAATCCCATACTCTCTGCATAAATTAACTGTTTCACTGGCAGCCTCATCACCTGAACGGTAACTGAATACAATATCTGTTCCTTCACTTGCAAGCTTAACGCATATAGCCCTTCCTATTCCCCTGCTTGCACCTGTAATAAGTGCTTTTCTTCTCTCAGTCATTCCCTATCCTTTCCAAATCAATGTCAGATTTGCTCAACCAAAGCTTATATGTCCGATTTATTCAATCTATAATCTGTCATAATCTCATTAATAAGTTCCTGTACGCTCATTATCCGGTCAACTCTGTCTGCATTACTTCCTGCAAAAAACAGTCCATTATCCCAGTCACCCTTAACTGCTGCTATAAGTGCCCTGCTTATGCAATATGGTATACTGTCATCCTTCTTACATGCTGTAAGACAACCATTACATTTTCTTGCCGTGAAGGTTTCTCCTGCATCAAGCCTTTCAAGCAGTGGGCTGTTAATTGCACGTGCCGGCATTCCAACAGGACTTTTAATAATACGGATGTCTTCTCTCTTTGCATTAACAACAGCCTGTTTAAATGTATCTGAAGCATCACATTCATTGGTAGCAATGAATCTTGTCGCAATCTGTACACCTGCAGCACCTTTATTTACATAATGTGCCATATCTTTGCCATCAAACACACCTCCAGCGACAAAAACCGGGATATCCGCACCGGACTCTTCTATTACAGCAAGTACATCTGACAATATTTCATCGTTACTCTGTGTTTTTCCCTGTGTAATATCATCTGCACCAAAGCCTAAATGTCCTCCTGCCATGCTTCCTTCAATAATGAACATATCCGGATACACATCATAATGCTTCTTATAAGTTTTCATAATTATCCTGGCAGCCCTGCCACTTGAAACAATGGGTGCTGCCAGTGTATCTGTTCCCTTAGTAAACTGTGGCAGATTAAGCGGAAGTCCTGCACCTGAGATAATAATATCTGCTCCTGCTGAAACTGCGGTCTTACAGCTTTCCTCATAATGGGAAACTGCAGTCATAATATTTACAGCTACAAGTCCCTTCTTTGTACTTTCTGCTGCAATCTGCTTAGCTCTCTTAATATGGTAATCAAGTGCCCTTTGATTCGCCTTAAAGGGACTGCTCTTAAAATCCTGTTCATCATAACCTGCATTAACAGAACTGATAACTCCACATGCCCCATTTGCTGCGACTGCACCTGCAAGGGATGAAAGTGAAACTCCGACACCCATACCGCCCTGAATTACCGGAACATCAAGCACTTTGTCCTTAATCTGCATACAATTCCTTTCGCACAGCCTCATATTCTTCATATATTTGTTCAAATATTTTCTCAATTGGCTGTATCTTATCAATCTGGCCTGCAACCTGACCTGCCATCAGTGAGCCATTCATTGTGTCACCGTCAAACACTGCCTTACGAAGAGAACCTAATGTATATTTCTCAAGTTCCATCTTATCAGCACCTGCCTTCTCCTGCTTTACATACTCGCGTGACATCTCATTTTTAAGAACACGCACAGGAGTACCAGCAATTCTTCCTGTAACTATCGTGTCATTATCCTTTGCTTTAAGTATTGCCTGCTTATAATTATCATGTATAGGACACTCTGTACTTGCCAGAAGACAAGTTCCCATCTGTACACCTGCAGCACCAAGTGCAAATGCTGCTGCAAGCTGTCTGCCATCTGCAATTCCTCCGGCTGCAATAACCGGAATATTCACACTGTCAACTACCTTTGGGACAAGTGTCATAGTTGTCATCTCGCCGACATGACCACCACTTTCTGTTCCCTCTGCAACTACTGCATCAGCTCCGAAACGCTCCATTCTTATTGCAAGCGCTGCACTCGAAACAACCGGTATAACCATCATTCCGTTAGACTTCCATTTTTCCATATATTTAGCCGGACTTCCTGCTCCTGTTGTTACAATCTTTACATTTTCTTCCACAAGCAGTTCTGCCATTGCATCAGCTTCCGGATTCATAAGCATAAGATTCACACCAAATAGTTTATCCGTAAGTGTTCTGCATTTTCTTATGTTTTCACGAAGCATATCCGTGTTCATTCCACCAGCTCCAATAAGCCCCAGTCCGCCTGCATTACTAACTGCAGCTGCAAATTCTCCTGTTGCAATATTAGCCATTCCGCCCTGTATAAACGGATATTTTATTCCTAACATCTTATCTAATCTCATTATGCTGCTCCTTATTATGTCTCTATCAAAGCACTGCTCCAGCTAAGCCCCGCCCCAAAGCCCGCAAGAATCAGCTTTCTGCCTTTGTCAAAGCATCCGCTTTGTGCTAACTCATCTAGTGCTATTGGGATACTTGCCGCTGATGTATTACCGTATTCCGCTATATTTATATAGAACTTATCTTCATGTCCCGGATATTTTTTCTTTACATGATTGATAATTCTTTCATTAGCCTGATGGCACACAATATAATCTATGTCATCAAGTGTCATGTCCGATTTTTTCAATATTTCATCAATTCCCTGTTTAAGAACATCAACTGCAAAACGAAACACCGCATTTCCATTCATCTTTACATATGCATCCTGCGCACCTATACCTCTGCATACAAGTACATCAGTATCGCCTCTTGTGTAATTAATCTGTCTATACATATTGTCAGCCGCTTTTATAAGAACTGCACCAGCACCATCTCCAAAAAGCACGCATGTTGAGCGGTCTGTATAATCTAATATCTTAGACATCTGTTCACTGCCTATAAGCAGTATGTATTTATAATCAGTGCTGTTAAACAGTGCCTGTCCAACATTTAATGCATGCAGAAAACCTGTACATGCACTGCTTAAATCAAATGCAAGTACATTCTCTGCCAATCCAAGCTCCTTCTGTACAATTGCTGCAGTAGATGGAAATGCATTATCAGCCGTTGAAGTTGCAACTATAACTGCACCTATTTCTGCAATATCCACACCTGATGCTTCTACCGCTTCATATGCTGCTCTGACTGCAAGTGATGTAGTATTTTCCTGTGTACATCTGTATCTTTTCTTAATACCTGTTCTTGTTGTTATCCATTCATCATTTGTATCAACAATCCGGCTTAAGTCATCATTCGTAATTATCTCTTCTGGGAGTGCTTTCCCTGTGGACACTATCTGAATGCCTTTCACTTTATCTCTCCCCTGTCTATATTCCTGAATTTGTCATATCTTGAATTAACAAGCTCTTTTGATTTCATCCTGCCAAGAATTCCGAGTTCTTTTTCTAACATTCTTGCTATATCTGAAAAACACCTGTCTCCTTCTGCAATTACACCGTCAACGAGTCCGGCAGTAAAAAGCTCCTGTGCAGTAAGCTTCATAATCTCACTTGCCTGTGGTGCTTTCTTAGCATCCTTATATATTATTGACGCAAAACCTTCCGGAGACAGAATCGAATATACTGCATTTTCAAGCATATACACCCTGTCGGCTGCTGCCAGTGCCAATGCACCGCCACTTCCGCCTTCACCTGTGATTACAGATATAACAGGTACTGTAAGCTTAAGCATTGCTGCTATACTTCCTGCAATTGCATTACTCTGTCCGTTGCTTTCTGCTTCCATGCCAGGATATGCACCTGGCGTGTCAACAAATGTTATGACAGGTCTCCTGAATTTTTCAGCCTGTTTCATAACACGGACTGCTTTTCTATACCCTTCAGGTGACGCCATTCCGAAGTTATATCTTATATTCTCTTCTATATTCTTTCCTTTACGGTTTCCAATAACAGTTACCGTTTTTCCATTAAATGAAGCAATTCCTGCAACGAGGCTTTTATCATCTTTATAGTATCTGTCACCATGCATTTCTATAAAATCATCGAAAAGCACTTCTATGTATTTCATAATATCCGGACGGTCACTTTTTCTGGCTGCAAGGACTTTCTCATATGGTGTTAAAACATTTTCACTGCTCATGCTTCTCCTCCGGTATTCACATGCATTTTCAATATCTTTGATAAAGTCTGCTTCATATCTTTTCTGTCAACTATCATATCTATCATGCCATGTTCTAACAGAAACTCTGAGTGCTGGAAGCCTTCCGGCAGCTTCTGTCCGATAGTCTGTTCAATAACTCTTGGCCCGGCAAAGCATATAAGTGCTCCTGGTTCAGCAATTATAATGTCACCAAGACTTGCAAAGCTTGCGCTCACACCACCTGTTGTCGGATTAGTGAGATATGATATAAATAATCCACCAGCATCCTTGAACTTTTCAATTGCCGCTGTTGTCTTTGCCATCTGCATAAGCGAGAAAAGGCCTTCCTGCATTCTCGCTCCACCGCTTGCAGCAAATATTATAAGTGGCAGTTTTCTTTTCATTGCATATTCTGTGAGTCTTGTAATCTTTTCACCTACCGCAATTCCCATGCTTCCCATAAGAAATCTTTTATCCATAACTGCAACAGCTGTTTTGACTCCGCCAATTCGGCATGTTCCAGTAACTACTGCATCCTGCTGGCCTGTCTTTAATCTGTTTGCTTCAACCTTTTTCTCATATCCCGGAAAGCTGTTTGGATTGCCTGTCTTAACCTGTGCATACAATTCCCTGAAACTTTTGTCATCACTTATAAGTGCAATTCTTCTTGATGGTGTAAGGCTTCCGTCTGCCTGTTCCTCACTATCCCTTAATCTGTTGATAGTACCCCACCTTTTCTTACGCTTTAAGAAAATGTCATTGATATTCATTTAACTGTAATTCCTTCCTTAAGCCACTTTTCAATTTCGGTATGATTCTTCTCCCAGAAACCTGTATTGTAATTTCCTCTTATAAAATCCTTATGATATGTAAGAAGATGCATGAACTCTCTGTTAGTCTTAACTCCTTCAATTATCAGTTCCTCAAGAGCTCTTCTTAATCGTCTTACCGCCTCAAGTCTGCTGCTTCCAGTCACTATAATCTTGGCAATCATTGAATCATAAAACGGACTCACTTCATAACCTTCAAAAAGATGGCTCTCAACTCTTACTCCATAACCATCTGGAAAATGTAAGAATTTAATAACTCCCGGTGTAGCCGCATTTATTCTGCACTCAATTGCATGTCCATTGACACATGTATCTTCCTGAGTGATATTAAGCTTCATTCCGGCAGCTATTCTTATCTGTTCTCTTATAAGGTCAATTCCTGTAACCTGCTCAGTTACCGGATGTTCAACCTGTATTCTCGTATTCATCTCTATAAAATAGTAGTCACCCTGTTCATTCACAACAAATTCAACAGTTCCTGCACTATAATATCCTGCTGCTCTGGCAGCTCTTACTGCAGTCTCTCCCATGACTGTCCGCTGATCTTTACATAATCTTGCACTCGGAGCTTCCTCTAAAAGCTTCTGATTATTACGCTGGATTGAACAGTCACGTTCTCCAAGATATATTGTATTGCCATATTTATCTGCAAGAATCTGTATCTCAATATGCCGTGGATTGATTATCAGCTTCTCTATGTACATATCATCGTTGCCAAATGCAGCTTTAGCTTCACTCTTAGCGGTTTCAAATGCATTTTCTATATCTTCTCTGCTGAATGCCTTGCGCATTCCTTTTCCACCGCCTCCAGCTGACGCTTTAATAAGTACCGGATAACCAATTCTTTCTGCAATGTGTGCTGCTTCCTCTGCTGTTGCAACCAGACCATCAGATCCTGGTACAACCGGAACCCCGCATTCAATCATAAGCTGCCTTGCCGACTGTTTATCTCCCATGCTGCTTATTATGTCAGCTGATGGTCCTATAAATATAAGATTGTTCTCCTCACATTTTCTTGCAAATGCAGCATTCTCAGACAGAAAACCATAACCAGGGTGGACTGCCTCACACCCTGTCAGTATTGCTGTTTCTATTATCGCATCCTGATTAAGATAACTTTCAGCCGCCTTTGCCGGTCCAATGCAAACTGCCTTGTCTGCTGCCATAACAGCAAGTGAATCCTTATCTGCTGTTGAATATACAATTACGGTTTCTACATCCATCTCACGGCAGCATCTGATTATCCTTAACGCTATTTCACCACGGTTTGCTATCAGTATTCTCTTAAACACTTCTGCTACCTCCGTTAATTAAGGATTACAAGCGGCTGTCCATACTCAACCATAGTGCCATTCTCTGCTGCCACTTCCTTAACCGTACCGTCACAATCTGCTGTAACTTCGTTCATCAGCTTCATTGCTTCAATTATTCCAATAACATCACCGGCATGAACGCTCTGCCCTGGTTTTACAAAAGGTTCCTCATCAGGACCTGCTGCTGTATAGAAAGTTCCAACCAATGGCGCTTTAATTTCTTTAATATGCTCATCTGACTGTGGCTGTACGTCCTGAATAGTTGTAACGGTCTGTTCCTGTTCTGTATTAATGCGAACAATATCTTTCTTTACAGGCACATCACATTTGGCTTCGTGCATTGTTTTCTTCAGTCCAAGGCATACGCCATTCATCTCCAGATTCAGTTCGCTGCATCCACTTGCATCAAACTTATCTATAATCCCATAAATATCATTAATATCCATAACAAACTGTCTTCCTTAAAATCTTTATGTTAAGCTGCATTCTTGTCAACATACTCAACAATTGCTTTAACTGATGTAAGATTAGGAAGTTCTTCTTCTGGAACGGTAATTCCATAAGCATCTTCAACTGCCATCATAAGTTCCATAGAATCAAGTGAATCAATTCCAAGATCATCCTTTAAATTCGCTTCTAATGTAATCTTATCCTCTGAGCAGTTAATAGTATCCATAATAATTTCTTTTACCTTTTCAAATGTCATTGTTTTGTTCTCCTTAAATAATTTTATCTAAATATATTTAACTAATATATTTGAGCTAATTATAAGAGCACAAATCAGGTTTGTCAATACTATTTTGATATTCAAAGTATTTATTTTGTTTCACAACTGAGTATTATTCCGCCTCGCTCAGCATAATAACTGCATAATCCTCCTGCTTTATATACACACACATCCGTAGCACCATATGCCTGCTTTATCATATCTGCTATCTTATCTGCAAGAGCTTCATTCTCAACATGACATATTCTCAGCTTTCCGCCTTCATATCCTGCATCGTCAAGTAATGCCTGCAGTTTTACAAGAAGCTTTTTATCACCTCTGCATTTACCGATTGCTTCCAATGTTCCATGACTGCTTGCTGTTCCTATTACACTTATGCCAAGAACCTCCGCAGCCGATGCTACAACCTTGTTTACACGACCATTCTGTGCAAGATTATGCAATGATTTTAATGAACAGAACAGTCTTGTTTTCTGCATATATGCATCTATCGCTCCATCTATCTCTTCAAATTTCTTTCCTTCTTCAATCATTTGCTGCAATTGTTCCAGTATAATACACATCTGTGGACCAGTGCTTTTAGAATCTATTACCCTGACTTTAGCCTGTGGATGTTCCTCCAGATATACTGCCCTCGCTGCCATTGCAGAATTATATGTTCCTGACATTCCTGCAGTTATTGTTACAACAAATATCTCATCATCATCACCAAAAGCTTCAAGCCATGCATCTATTCCAGGGCACGCAGTATATGAACGTCCCTTATGTTTTTCAAGAATATCAAGCATTCTGTGAATATCAAGCTGCCCATCATCACAAAACTCCTCGTTATCTGTAGATATTGTAAGCGGAACTGCCTTAAAAACCATTCCCCTAAGTTCTTTTATATCGCATGCTGAATCTGCTACTAATCTCATTATTAATCCTCCTGTTTGCCGGATATACTCCGTTTCGATGTAGTTTTAAATACTATGTCATAGTGTATTTTATAACTTATAGTGTTACAATATACAAAAATAGCGTTTTTGTATATTTCAGGAGTACATTATGAATATAGTTAACAAAGATTCTAAAAATACATTTACACGAATGTGCATAGGTGAAGCAATAATCAAGCTTCTTAAAGACACTGATTTTGATAAGATTCGAATTACGAGTGTGGCGAAATGTGCCGGTGTATCACGCATAACTTTTTACAAATATTATGAATCAATCCATGATGCACTATGCGACTATCTTAACATTATTATAATTGAATATCTGGAAGAATGTGCCAACAACCCTGAAAACGGGAGCTTTCTTGATTATTCCCACATTCTTTTTGCACTTGAATTCTTTAACCGGTATAAGGATTATTTTCTTACTCTTTCAAGATGTGGACTTCATTCTATTCTTATTAACAGTATTAATAATTTTATGTCTGAACATTTTACGAATCCTAAGAATTACTCTGAGTACAGACTATACTGTTACTCTGGCGGATTGCTTAATACATTTTTAAAATGGGAAGAAAACGGATGTGACTGTGATGCTGGCGAGATAGCCAGAACTCTTGAAGAACTTTATAGTTAATAAGCCACTCCTTCCGGAATGGCTTAAATATTTTATAATCATTTATTAATCTGTGAATGCACTTTTCGACGTACTACAAGGAAACATATAACCTGCATAATTATCGTTGCCGTCCATGATGCCGGATATGATATGAACAGGTCATAAAGTGTTCTGTGACTTGGGAATATGACGAATATCCAGAATATTCTCATTCCTACTGTACCAATAACTGATAATATCATAGGTACTAGCGAATACCCCATTCCACGAAGCGCGCCAGGAAACAGATCCATTATTCCACATAAGAAATATGGTACTGTAGTAATTGATAATATCTCAACACCACATTTGATAACATCTTCACTGTTAGTGTATATCATAAGCACTTTATCACCAAATATATATGCACCGCAGCCAAATACAAGTGATACTCCTACCGAAAGTATTGCACAATCTATAAGCACCTTGTCCATTCTCTTGAACTTTCTTACACCATAATTCTGACTTGTAAAACTCATGCAGGCCTGTGTTACTGAATTAATTGATGCATATAGAAAGCCAAGAATATTGTTGGCTGCTGTATATCCTGCCATTGCTGTTGAACCGAATGAATTAACTGACGACTGCAGCAAAGCATTTGAGAAATTAATAACTGTACTCTGTATCCCTGCCGGAATTCCAACCTGAAATATCTGTTTAAGATAGTATCCCTTTATCTTTAGCTTTGAGAATCTCAACTGGTAACTTGCATCTGTCTTATTCAGACATCTTAATACAAGCACACACGATATAAACTGTGAAAATATTGTTGCGATTGCCACTCCTGCAACCCCTAAGTTAAACACAATAACAAGTACCATATTAAGACATGCATTTATAATTCCCGCTGCTATAAGAAACATCAGCGGTCTCTTGGTATCACCTACTGCTCTAAGAACAGCCGCACCATAGTTATAAAGCATAAAGAATGGCATACCAAGAAAATATATTCTCATATACAGTGTTGAGAGGTTAATTACATCATCCGGTGTTCCCATAAGCTCAAGTGCCGGCTTAGCCATCAGCACGCCTATCAGCGCCATCACAACTCCGCTTATTGCTGCAAATGTTATCGCAGTATGCACTGTCTCTGACATCTCTTTATGTTTGCCTGACGCATAGAATCTGGCAGCCAGTACATTTGCTCCCAACGAAACTCCTATGAAAAGATTAACAAACATATTAATAAGTGCTGTCGTTGAACCTACTGCTGCTAACGACTGGCTTCCTGCAAATCTTCCAACAACAATTATATCTACAGCATTAAACATTAACTGTAGTATTCCTGAAAGCATCAATGGCACTGAGAACGATATTAACTTATCCATTATTGTGCCATTGCACATATCTATTTCGTATTTATTCTTACTCATTGTAAATTTCCTTTATAAAGCATTGGGACAAACTATTCCCAATATCCAAGTTCAACACCTTTTTTATAGATTCCTACGCCCTTAGAATAATATCCATACGCATTAAAATGTGTCCAGTCTGAACGGAGTTTCACAGATATATATCCAAACGCTCCATATAACTCGTCTATCTTTTCCTTTTTCAAACCACAATCATCCAGCCCGTTCTGAATCATGTAGACTCTTGTATTAAAGAAATGTTCTCCAAATGCTTCTCTTAACGCTGCTTCCCATGCAGTGTCATCAACTCCTACATAGTCATCTCCATCCTCCAGATATGACTGACTGTTGTCTGCAAGAGATGTACCCGGATCATCCGTGTCTCCAACTATGATATAATTCTCACAACCTGTATAATCAATCACTGCCTGATACTGGGAAATAAGCTCATCATAGTCATCCCATCCACCGTTACTTCCCATCTCAAGCACAAGAATATCATCCTTATGATCATATGCTGCTTTAGTTGTAACAGCAGTACCTTGTGGAATAAACATATAATCAGGCTGTTCAAGACCTGTATCATCACATATTCTGATGCTGACCATATAATCCTCTATATTATAGTCATCATCCTCCATATCTTCCCAGTAATCTTCAATATCTCGTTTCTTATCAATCTGACATAATACGCCATCTATATACACAGTATCAGGATAATCATTGTATTCAATACCATATCCGCTGAAATCATACATATAAACAGGATTTCCCTTCCCATCCATAAGACATACATCTTCATATGTATTCTTATTAAGATTAAGATTACGGTCAGTACGCATCTTAAGACCACCAGCTCTTCTCGCTATCTCCTCTGATGTCTCCCCTGATACACCAAAATTAAATGTATTAAGACCAGTAAGCTTTCCCAACGTATATGGTGCAGTATAATAACTTATATCAACTCTTCCTGCTTTAGTAAGTATATAAGCATCATCTGAGCCAAAGCCTTCCATCATGCTGTCGCCCCAGCAGGCAATTGATACAGTATCGCTTGAATAATCCTTATCATCTTCATAAGGTTCTGTATAATCTTCTGTACCGATATTCTGTGAGACCTTCACAATTACATGTGTTTTATCTCCCCGTGGTTTTATGATCTTAGCCATATTAATAAGATTATCTTTAGTTTCCGGTCTGCCATTCAATACCACAGCCCCTGCGGCAATACCTCCTGCAAGCAAAACCACTGCAATCCCCCATATCGCTGCTTTCTTTAATTTCATAAACTCACCTTTTCTGCCCCTTATATATCTGGCACTTCTGTTATAACACTTATTTACCCGACCTGCAAATATAATGAAGCAATCAAAGCAAAGATTCAGTAAGGGTTCGATTCACATCACCCTGAAATAATTCACTTAAACAAAAAAATAGAGCGGGTGATGGGGTGCCAGGTGCCTGTGGCACCTGCTTGGCACCGACCGGAGCGAAGCGGAGACCGAACCCGTGGGTTCGATTCACATCACCCTGAAATAATTCACTTAAACAAAA
>UMKA01026577.1_pt1 | contig 68356 bp, 66 predicted proteins | sample 1966211 | NCBI WGS metagenome assembly UMKA01 (sample SAMEA4836165, study PRJEB28245) | human gut metagenome | biome: gut microbiome; material: fecal sample | place: Denmark | collected 2008
AGCGGGAAGGTACGAGGAAGTCCAAAAAGGAGGCCGAAGCGCGGAGAATTGGACGTTGAAGCAAGGCGGCAAAATGAAAGGAGTTAAACTATGGAAATATTATATAAAGTTCATAACAATTTATATGTTAATCTAACTAACAAATGTCCCTATTCATGTACTTTCTGTTTAAGACAGACAATGGACAGAATTGGAGAGTCTGGAAGACTCTGGCTTGAGAGAGAACCTTCATATGATGAGGTCATAGCTGAATTTGCAAGGTTCAATATGGATGAGTATGAAGAGGTTGTATTCTGTGGATTTGGTGAGCCAACAGAAAGATTCGATGTACTTATAAAGGTTGCTGAGTATGTCAAGAAAACATTTGGCAAAAAGACAAGAATCAACACTAACGGAGTTGGAAATCTTGTTAATGGCAGGGATATTGTGCCAGAGATGAAGGGACTTATAGACACAATATCTATCAGTCTTAACAATCCACACAAAGATGAATACAATGCTCTTGTAAGAAGTAAGTTCGGTGAGAAATCATTTGATGAGATGATAAGCTTCGCAAAGGAATGTACCAAGTATATCCCTAATGTTGTTCTTACAACAGTTGACACAACCATATCTCACGAGGAAGAGGCAGAGTGCCAGAAGCTATGTGATGAGATAGGGGCTGCTTACAGGATTCGTCCTTGGGAAGACTGATGCATAGTTCTGATGCATAGTTATGTTACATGGTTATTATGGAAAAACTAGCTTCTAATATTGTTGTAATTGAAAAAACGTCATGGTGTTAAGAGGAGGCTTGCTGGTTGTTGCACATCAGCAGGTACTCCTCTATCTTTGATTCGGCAATAATTCCTGATAGTGGATTGGAAGATGTCTCAAATGTCATTATTAAATTAATTCCGGGAATAATATTCCCGGCTATGTATCTGGATATTTTTCTTGAAGCATTAAGAGAGTATTGCGGGTCATCCATCATACCAAAGTGTTCCCAGTACACAAGCTGTCCAGATACAGGGTTAAACAGTGTAAAGTCAGGATAGAAGCTTATGTTGTCAAGCTTTAGTTCACATTCATACCTGTATGGAATTCCATACTGGTTAAGTAATAAATCAATCATAGCTTCGGACTTTGACCTGACGACATTGCCGGATGGACACGGATGCTTAAGTGCCTGGGGGTATGCTTCGTTGTGATTATATTCTTCAGACAGCCATGAATCAATGACAGGCTGAAACTGTTCATTGTGGAAATCTCTGAATAAATCCCGGTTGCAATATATATGCTTGGAATTCTCCGGATAGTCTGTAAGCAGTTTCCTAAAATCGTTATCTTTTAATAATAATTCGGATTGAATATTGGTGCTGTTACATTGCTTGTATGTGGAAAGAAGCCTTTTATTATCTTCAATTCTTGATAACAAAAATTTCTTCAAGGCAAGCTTGGAAGCAAGCTGTCTGTCTTTCTTGTGTATGTAAGATATATTATTCCCATCGCTTAGAAACCACTTAATATAACGTCCATTATGTGTGCAATTGAGCTTGCCATCAGGCAGATTCTTTACAATGCTTTCATCATAATGTATGGCAGATGAAAGCTGGCTGATAATCTCTGAAATGTTGTAATTGATAAACAAGAAATATTCTCCTTCTGATGCGTTGTGGTTATAATAAGAATATAAAGTATTCTAGTATTAAAGTCAAGTAATAATTTATAAAATATTCATAAACGACAAATGCATGCGTGGAAGCGGCGGATTGGACGTTGAAGCGGCGGGGAGGCGGGAAGAAGTCCAAAAGGAGTGAGAAAGAGCGGCAGATTGGACGTTGAAGTGGCGGGAAGGCAGGAGGAAGTCCAAAAGGAGTGAGAAAGAGCGGCGGATTGGACGTTGAAGCGGCGGGAAGCACGGAGGAAGTCCAAAAGGGATTTGCAGAAGCGGCGGATTGGACGTTGAAGCAGCGGAGAGGCGGGAAGAAGTCCAAAAGGGATTTGCAGAAGCGGCAGATTGGACGTTGAAGTGGCGGGAAGGCAGGAGGAAGTCCAAAAGGAGTGAGAAAGAGCGGCGGATTGGACGTTGAAGCAGCGGGAAGCACGGAGAAAGTCCAAAAGGGATTTGCAGAAGCGGCGGATTGGACGTTGAAGCGGCGGGAAGGCGGGAGGAAGTCCAAAAGGAGTGAGAAAGAGCGGAGGATTGGACGTTGAAGCGGCGGGGAGGCGGGAAGAAGTCCAAAAGGAGTGAGAAAGAGTGGCAGATTGGACGTTGAAGCAGCGGAGAGGCGGGAAGAAGTCCAAAAGGGATTTGCAGAAGCGGCGGATTGGATGTTGAAGCAGCGGGAAGGCAGGAAGAAGTCCAAAACAAGATTCCCATCAACCCTCTTGCTAATCAGCACTAAATGTTATAAAATAATTAAGATTATGTAGCAGCCGATGCAGTTCGATGTAGTCAGGCTGTTGCCTTTAGGAGGATTATATTATTATGGAAAAGACAATGGAGAAAATTGTTTCTTTAGCTAAGGCAAGAGGATTTGTTTACCCAGGTTCTGAAATCTATGGTGGATTAGCTAATACCTGGGATTATGGTAACCTTGGTGTTGAGTTAAAGAACAATGTTAAGAAGGCATGGTGGCAGAAGTTCGTACAGGAAAGCCCATACAATGTTGGTGTTGACTGTGCAATTCTTATGAACCCACAGACTTGGGTAGCATCAGGTCATCTTGGTGGATTTTCTGATCCATTAATGGACTGCAAGGAATGTCATGAGAGATTCAGAGCAGATAAACTTATAGAAGACTGGGCAGACGAGAATTCATATGAACTTGAAGGCTCAGTTGATGGATGGACACAGGAGCAGATGAAGAATTTCATCGATGAGAAGAATATCTGCTGTCCTTCATGTGGAAAGCATAACTTCACAGATATCAGACAGTTTAACCTTATGTTTAAGACATTCCAGGGTGTAACTGAGGATGCCAAGAACACAGTATATTTAAGACCAGAGACAGCTCAGGGTATCTTTGTTAACTTCAAGAATGTTCAGAGAACATCAAGAAAGAAAGTACCTTTTGGTATCGGACAGATTGGTAAGTCATTCCGTAATGAGATTACACCAGGTAACTTCACATTCAGAACAAGAGAGTTCGAGCAGATGGAATTAGAGTTCTTCTGCAAGCCTGGAACAGATCTTGAGTGGTTCACATACTGGAGACAGTACTGTATCGACTGGCTTAAGGCATTAGGAATGAAAGAAGATGAGATGAGAGCAAGAGATCATTCACCAGAAGAACTCTGCTTCTACTCTAAGGGAACAACAGATATCGAATTCCTCTTCCCATTCGGATGGGGCGAGCTTTGGGGTATCGCTGACAGAACAGATTATGACCTTACACAGCATCAGACAGTATCTGGTGAAGATATGTCATACTTTGATGATGAAGCTAAGGAGAAGTATATACCATATGTTATCGAGCCTTCACTTGGTGCGGACCGTGTAACATTAGCATTCCTTTGCTCAGCTTATGATGAGGAAGAGCTTGAAGGAGGAGATGTAAGAACAGTTCTTCATTTCCACCCAGCATTAGCACCAGTTAAGATTGGTATTCTTCCACTTTCTAAGAAGTTAAATGAAGGTGCAGAAAAGATATTTGCAGAACTTTCTAAGTATTACAACTGTGAGTTTGATGACAGAGGTAATATCGGAAAGAGATATAGAAGACAGGATGAGATTGGTACTCCATTCTGTATCACATATGATTTCGATTCAGAAGAAGATGGTGCTGTAACTGTAAGAGACAGAGATACAATGCAGCAGGAAAGAATAAAGATAGCAGATCTTAAGGCATATTTTGAAGATAAGTTCAGATTTTAATTAATAAAAGAACGGAATTTAAATCGATAATTAAAAGGAAAGAATTATGCTGTGTACTAAATGTGGTCAGGAATATGAGGGCAGTCAGTGTCCGAGATGTGATGGACCTGTTATATTAGTTAACAACAGTGATTATCTTGCCAGAAGAAAAGCATATGAGGAGAAGCAGGCTTTGAAAGAGAGGTCTGCTTCTTCTGATAAAAAAGAGGAATCACAGAGTGACTATGGACAGGCATTAGCAAAACGCGTGCAGGCGATAAAGAAGCAGAGTAGAAACAAGACAGAAAGTAAGAAGCAAAGCAGCGGCAAAACAGGCAATAAGAAGCAGAGCCAGAACAGAAGCAAAGCGGATAGCAGAAAGCAGAATGTGGGCAAAGCAGGTGGCGGCAGAAATGATAATCAGGAAAAGCCACAGATAAGAATTGCACGACGTCAGATTAACAAAAGAATGAAAATGATAGCGGCAGCGCTGATAGCAGTATTGCTTGTTGGTGCAGCAGCATTTGGAATATACAAGCTTGCAACTAAGAAGAATTATGCTCTTTATGTAAGCTATAACGGAAAGATATATGATATAGCAGGGTTGGACAGCAATTATGTGTGTGATGAAAGCAATGCAATATTTGCAGCAGACAGCAAGACTTTCTATACACCACAGTGGCCGGAACAGATAGATTCAGAAAAGAATATCTTAAGTGTTGCGAGTGATGACGGAAAGTATTTCGTTACAGTAACATATGATGAGTCTAACTCGTCTGGCAGATATTCAATGTACATATGGAACAAGGATGAATGTGTCCTTGTGTCAGAAGATAATCTGCAGAAAGAGATAATGTATATATCTGATGACGGTCTTGTTATATACACGAATATTAATATTATTAATGACGAGGGTTCTACTAATGGAACAAGCCTTGCTATGAGCAGTATTAAGGAAGTCAAGAAACATGCAGAAGCACAGACAACTCTTATAGAGGGTAATCTTAATAAGGCATATGTGTATGAGTCAAAGCACCTGATAGTATGTCTTACTAATGCAGGCTCATTGTATACATATGATTATGAGAAAAAAGAAAAGCCGGTTTCAGTTGCAGATGCAGTTATGCAGTTATGGCCGGTGTCAGAGAACATGACAGGTGTGTATACAGCGAATGCAGACAGCCTTAACACAAGAAAAGATGTGGATACATTGCTGTATTCTAAGAGTGATGGAGTATATTATTACTCATGCAAAGATGCATCTGCGTATAAGATAGACAAGAAGACAGACAATGATGCAGATTATGTATTTGATAGAGACAATTCGCTTATATACAGAATTTCAGGTACATCAATGACATCAGCACTTATCAAAGAAACTAAAGTGAGTGAGTATGTCGATGTTGATTCTATGACTAAGGAAAAGAATTACATATATAATTCATCAGATGGTCAGATAGTGTATGTTAATGCGAAAGGACAGCTCCGTGTAGTTGATAACAACAAGATTACAGACATTGCGTCAGATGTTAATGCAGGTTCATTATCTAAAGTGTATAATAAAAGTAAGGCTCTGACATACGTTTCAGGCGGCAGGCAGTTCTATATGGATAACATTAAGAGCAAAGCTGTTGCAATTCTGGAATCAGATGCAGTTACAGATACAGAGGGAACATATTTTTACAAGAACCGGATCTATGCGTATGATGCTGATAATATTCTTTATTCTAATACGCTGAAAGGAAATAACAGCAGCCAGATAGGCTACGTTGAAAGACTGTGGATTGGCACGGAACTAAGATAATTGCAAATGTATTAAGACAGGTATAAGTTATGGATTTATTTGAATATATGCGTGAAAACAATAAGAATACGGAATCTCCGCTGGCTATGAGATTAAGACCGGAAACGCTCGATGAAATGGTAGGACAGTCTCATATAATCGGAAAGGACAAGCTGCTTTACAGGGCAATTAAAGCTGATAAGCTTAGCTCAGTAATATTCTATGGTCCGCCGGGAACAGGGAAGACAACTTTAGCAAGGATAATTGCCAATACAACAAGTGCAGAGTTCAATCAGGTTAATGCCACAGTTGCCGGAAAGAAGGATATGGAAGAGGTTGTTGCCAAGGCGAAAGACAATCTTGGAATGTATGGAAGAAAGACTATCCTTTTTGTAGACGAGATTCACCGCTTTAATAAGGGGCAGCAGGATTATCTTCTGCCATTTGTTGAGGACGGAACAATAATTCTTATTGGTGCAACGACAGAGAATCCGTACTTTGAAGTAAATGGAGCTTTGATTTCAAGGTCAATAATATTCGAATTAAAACCACTTGAGAAAGACGATATCAAGACAATAATAAAGCGTGCTGTGTATGATGAGAAGAAGGGCATGGGAAGCTACAATGCAGCGATAGACGATGATGCACTTGAATTTCTTGCAGATATATCCAATGGAGATGCGAGAAATGCACTTAATGCCATTGAACTTGGAATACTCACAACAGACAGGTCAGAGGATGGAGTTATACATATAGACCTTGCAACAGCACAGGAATGCATCCAGAAGCGTTCGGTAAGATATGATAAAGAGGGTGACAACCACTATGATACAATATCAGCATTTATTAAGAGCATGAGAGGCTCAGACCCTGATGCAGTAAGCTATTATCTTGCAAAGATGCTGTATGCAGGTGAAGATATCAAATTCATTGCAAGGCGAATAATGATATGTGCAAGTGAGGATGTCGGTAATGCTGACCCGAATGCACTGCAGGTCGCAGTTGCTGCGGCACAGGCTGTTGAGCGTATTGGCATGCCTGAGGCGAGAATTATACTTAGTCAGGCTGCACTTTATATTGCAACAGCACCTAAGAGCAATTCATGTATCAAGGCAATTGATAAAGCAATGGATGTTGTTAAGAATTCAAAGACTGCACCGGTTCCTGTACATTTGCAGGATGCCCATTATAAGGGCAGTGCCAAATTAGGACACGGAGTAGGATACTTATATGCACATGATTATCCTAATCATTATGTCAGACAGCAGTATCTTCCGGATGCTTATGTGAATGAAAAATTCTATGAGCCAGGCGATATGGGATATGAGAAGGATATTAAGAAACATTTGGAGAAGATTAAGTCGGAGGCATAGTTTGCAATGAGAGATTTCATAAACAGACTTTCAAGAGGCAGTTCAATTATTAATATACCAAAGCTGTCATGCAGTGAAGAGCAGACTACCATGACTACCATGAGTGATGCGGCTGCAGAGGACAGCTCTGCTAATGATGCCACGAATGATGTCTATGAAACAGAACATGCTGATAATGTGCATGCTAAAGAGGAGGCTGTAGTTCTTACAATAGATAATGATGAGAATACAGTTACGAAGAAAGAAGAGCCTGAAAAATATGGATTTGAGCTTAAAAAGAGCGGCACGGAGCTGACACAGATTCATATATATGCAGATGCAGAATTTATCGAATTAGAGAAAAATGATATATCGACAGATGATTTTGCAGGCGACAGACTGGATATTAATTACATAATTAATCCGGCAAAGATGCACGCAGGCAATAATTATGGATATATTCATGTTGACAGCTATACACAGCATCTTAAAGTAAAGGTAAGTGCTGTTGCTTCTAAAGCTGCTGGTGAAGAGTTTGAGGTAAGAGGGGAAGAAAGACAGGCAGAATATAAGCTTACAAAGCTTTATCTTGATTTCAGAATGAAAAAGATAAAGAAAGAAAAATGGCTTTCATCATCAATGCAGATAGTAGACCGCATAAGAGGAATAAAAGGACAGGATCCGTTCTATGACCTTGTACAGGTCCAGCTTCTTGCCATGTCAGGACGGGAAGAGAGCGCAGTCCAGATATTTGACGGACTTAAGAAAGATATAATAGGAAGGATAGGCGATAATGTAGAATTATACTGTTATTTCCTGTATGTCTCAACACTGATGGTAAAGGAAGAAGAATACACAGCACAGGTATATTCGCAGGTTAAGAAGTTCTATGAGAACGGATATGATACATACAGAGTACTGTGGATATTGTTCTACCTTGGCCCTGATTCAGAAAGCAACAAGAGCATTAAACTCATAAGAATTAAAGATACTGTCAATACAGGCTGTACAAGTCCTGTAATGTATATAGAGGCACTTAATATAATTAATGCACAGCCGGTATTACTAAGAGTCCTTAACCAGTTTGAAATGCGTGTGATTAATTACGGCTGTAAGAATGGCATTATAACTGAAAAGCTTGCAATGCAGATTGCAGATGTTGCAGCTAATGAGAAGAACATTAGTATTAATACGCTCATTATCCTTAAGAAATTATATGAGCAGTTTGATAAAGACGAAATATTAACAGTGCTTGTGACCCAGATGATAAGAATGGGAATGACAGGTGACAACTGTTTTGAAATATATGAAAAAGGTGTGTTAAGAGGTTTGAGAATAACCCGTTTATATGAGTTCTACATAGCGAGCATGCCAAAAAACATAGAAAGACAGCTTCCTAAGATAGTTCTTATGTACTTTGCATATGATAATATACTGTCAGATTCAGATAAAGCATTTTTATATGCAAATATTGTGACAGGCAGGGATTCATATTATAAGAACATCCATGAAGGATATGACAGAAATATAGAGATATTCGTGTATGAGCAGCTGAAAGACGGAAAGATAAGTGATAATCTGGCTGTGCTTTATAAGGCACTGCTAAAGACACAGCTCATTAGCAAGGAGACAGGCAGCTTCATAAGCAGGATGCCATATATGCACAGGGTACGATGCTTTAGTGATGTGGTGAGCAGAGTACATGTAAGACACCCTGAGTTTGCAGAAGAGACGGTGTATGAACTTTCTGAAAAAATTGCATATATATGCATGTATGCAGATGACTGTGAGATAACATTTGAATGCAGCGATGGGGTTATCAGGAAAGATACTATCGATTACGAGATAGAGAAAGTATTCGATGCAGGGCAATATGAAGAAGTGTTTGGCGCGGCAGCTGAATATGGCATGGATAATGATGGAATTATCATGAGCCGCATTAACGACATGCATAAGAAGTCAGAATATACTCCTGAATTATTAGACTATTACAAATGTATCAAGAAGTCTGACAATATAAGCAGTGCTTACAGATATCAGATTAATTCATGGATGATAGAATATTATTATACATATTACAAGGATAATGATTTCTGGCACGAATATGTCAGCGTGGATACAGATGACCTTTCAGACAAGGATGCGCAAAGACTTATAGAGACACTTACAGAGGCAGGAATGTATTCACAGAGCTTTGAACTTGTAAGCAGGTATGGATGCTGCAAGGCGGCTCCTGCCAGGCTTCTTAAGATGGCAGATTACATACTTACTAATGTGTCGGATGAACATAACAAAGTGCTTGACGATGTTACAGCGTATGTATTTGGACAGCACATATATAATGAACCTGTTCTTGCATATATGTCCGATTATTTCAATGGAACGAATGACGAGATGTACAATGTGTGGAAAGCCGCTATTAATTATGGTGTAAATGTATCGCATATGTCCGAGAGACTTCTTGCACAGATGATGTACACGGGCGTTCATACAGGAAGATTGACAGAAGTATTCACAGATTATTACAGTAAAATGCCTGACAAATTGATAGTTAAAGCATATCTTTCATACAATTCACAATTCTATCTTCTCAGGCAGAAGAAAGCGAATGACATAGTATTCCGTGTTATAGAGGAATATATGAAAGAGGGGTATGGTCTGCCAGAGTGCTGTTATGTGGCATGGCTTAAGAACATCTCCAAGAATCCGCTGGCACTTAAAGAAGATGACAGCGAAAGAGAGCTTGCACAGACAGTTCTTAATGAATTGTGTGAAAATGACAGAATATACAGCTTCTATAAGAAATTCAAGGGAGTGCTTGATATTCCTTATAATATGCAGGGACTTACAATTATTGAATACATATCAGCTCCGGCAGATAAGGTTACAATATCGTACACAATTAACGGAGGCGACAGGCTTACACAGGTTATGAAATCTAACGAATGGGGCATATTCACATGCAGATTCCATCTGTTCTATGGAGATGTTCTTGAGTACACATTTTCAGTCAATGATGAAGACAATGATATGCAGCCGGCAGTGTATGAATTCAAAGATGTATCTGGAGATAATACGCAAGGACGCACAGACATGCTCAATGAGTGCCTTGCAAGCAGACAGCAGCACGAGCTTGCTGCCCTTAAGAAACAGATGCATAGCTATAGTGTCGAGGAATACGTTACAAGAGAAATGTTTACAATTGCGAAATGAGGATAACAGATATGGATAAGGAGAGAGGGCTTATAGCAGGAATAGACCTGAGCGGGACAAGAATTCAGGCAAGTGTATATTCGCATAATTCTGGCAGTGTCCAGTCTGTAAAGCTTACAGAAGATTCGCATGAGAAGACTAATCTTATTAATGTTATTGCCGAGTGCATGCGTGCCACAGGAGAGTCACAGATTAAAAGCATATGTGTGACAATTGCTGATTACAATGGGGATGAGATTACAGCGGTGATGGCAGACCTTGAAAAATGTGGTGCTGTGAAAGGACACTGGCAGATATTAAGCAGGGTTGAGAGTTTTGCATATTATGCATATAAACAGAAAAGTGAACTTCATTCCATGGGAGTTGTGCTTATGGATTATGCGCAGGAGGGGCTAAAGTGTGACCATCTTGCCATAAGAAAGAGTGACAATACAAACTATCTTCTGCAGGAGCATACAGGATATACATCGGATGTATTAAAAGAAGTATACGGAAGTAAGAATATTGACGGGGCTGAGAATGAATTATGCACATTTGCAGAAGATTACTTTGCAAGGAGGCGGGTGTCAGCTGCGTATCTTACCGGCGAGGGATTCGACATTGAAAAGCTGCCGGAAAGATTCGCCAAGCTTATGGTTACAAGAAGAAAAGCATTTGTAGGACAGAATCTTTTTGCAAGAGGTGCATGCTTTGCGGCTATGGATATGTTACGACCTGAGATATTCAGGAATGTCGTCGTGCTTCTTGATAACCATGTCAAATGTGGTATAGAACTTGACATATCATCATATGGAAAGCCTATGAGATTCAGAATGGTAAGACCGGGCGTTAACTGGACTTTAGCCGGGCGTACAATTGAGTGCATACTTGAAGATATAAGAAGTATTACTTTCAAAGTGATTACCACAGACAACACAAGTTATGATGAGGTTGTGGATATAAGTGAGATTCCATTCAGGGAAGGCAGAACAACGAGAATATCAATACATGTGGAATTCATGGATGCAGACAGATGTAATATTACAATTAAAGACCTTGGATTCGGAGAATTTGTGAAGAGTTCAGGTAAAGTAATACACAGGGAACTAACATTAAGAAGCTGATAAATGTGAAAAACATTGCAGAATGGAGAATACAATGGGGAAAATAATATTGTGCAGGGGTCAGAGAACTGATAAGCCATATGTCACACCACAGACTGATATAAAGCTGTATTCAGCCGAAGAACTCTGTTACTACATATACAATAATATATACCTGATTGGGCAGGACCTGATAGACGATAACCTTATACAATTTCTGCAGGATGCGGGTGAAGGTGAGCTTGCAGCAAGAGTTAAGAAGCTTAAGGAATCGGGTGCTCCGCTTGCACAGATACTTGTGACTATTCTTAAGTCAATAGATTATTATTCTGTTGCAGAGATAGAACAGCTTAAGGAGATTCTTAACACACTTGGAAAACAGAGTGTGTGTGAGAGACTTAAGGCGAGAGGCGACGGTTATCTTAATGCGGATTTCTATTTTGCTGCAATCAGCTGTTATGAGTCAATTATAAAGGACTATAAGGGAAAAGACCTGCTGGCAGCAGATTATGCCAAAGTATATCATAATCTTGGCACTGCATATGCGAGAATGTTCATGTATGAAAAGGCAGTGGAGTATTATAACGAGGCTTACAGACTGAGTCAGCATGAGGAATCAAAAAAATGCAGCATAGCCGCGTCTATTATGGCTAAGAAGGACAAAGAGCCGGTCAATGTGGATGTGCAGGAAGATGAGTATGTTGTACAGAGAGAGTTAGAGACTCTTATGGATAATGCAAGATACAGTGATGAATACAGAGAACTTGAAGATATAGACAGACTCAAGGGTGACGGTAATCTTACACAGTTTAATCAGGCAATAGACGCAAAACTAACATCATGGGTTGCAAATTTAAAACGATATGTTACAATTAACAGTGGCTTTTTACGCAGATAATTGATAAAAAGCGAAAGAAGTATGGAGGCTATAAGGATGAAAGAAAGACTTGAAGCAATTAGAGAAAGAGCTTTAGCACAGATTAATGAAACTGATTCGCTTGATAAGCTGAATGATATCAGAGTCGCTTTCCTTGGAAAGAAGGGTGAACTTACAGAAGTACTTAAAGGTATGAAGGATGTTGCACCAGAAGACAGACCTAAGGTTGGTCAGATTGTTAATGAGACAAGACAGGCAATTGAAGAAGTATTAGAAAAGGCTAAGACAGAATTAGCTGCCAAGAAGAGAGAATTTCAGTTAAAGAGTGAAGTAATAGATGTTACTCTTCCATCTAAGAGGGATGAGTTAGGACATAAGCATCCTAATACACTTGCATTAGAGGAAATCCAGAAGATATTCATCGGAATGGGTTATGAAGTAGTTGACGGACCAGAAGTTGAGTATGATTACTACAATTTTGAGGCACTTAATATACCAGCTAACCACCCAGCTAAGGATGAACAGGATACATTCTACATCAATGATAAGATAGTACTCCGTACACAGACTTCCCCTGTTCAGGCAAGAGTTATGGAGAAGGGCAAGCTCCCTATCAGAATGATTTCTCCAGGACGTGTATACAGAGCAGATGAAGTTGATGCTACACATTCACCATGCTTCCATCAGGTAGAAGGTCTTGTAATTGATAAGGGAATCACATTTGCAGACCTTAAAGGAACTTTAGCAGAATTCGCTAAGGAGCTTTTCGGACCTGATACTAAAGTTAAATTCAGACCACATCATTTCCCATTCACTGAGCCTAGTGCCGAGATGGATGTAAGCTGTTTCAAATGTGGTGGTAAAGGATGCCGTTTCTGTAAGGGCGAGGGATGGATTGAAATCCTCGGCTGTGGAATGGTTCACCCACATGTATTCGAGCTTTGCGGAATTGATAAGGAAGAATATACAGGATTTGCCTTTGGTGTAGGACTTGAGAGAGTTGCTCTTCTTAAGTACGAAATCGATGACATGAGACTTCTTTATGAGAACGATATCAGATTTATAAAGCAGTTCTAAATCGATTCATATAGTGGTCTAATGACTGGAATAAGATAAAGTATATTTAAGGAGAATGACGATATGAATACATCATTAAATTGGATAAAAGCAATGGTTCCAGGTCTTGAGTGTACAGATCAGGAATTCAGAGATGCAATGACACTTTCAGGAACTAAGGTAGAGTGTTTCAATGCATTTGACAAGAACCTTGATAAAATCGTAGTTGGACAGATTCTCTCAGTTGAGAGACATCCTGATGCAGATAAGCTTGTAATATGCCAGGTTAATGTTGGCAGCGAGAATGTCCAGATTGTAACAGGTGCACCTAACATTGAAGTTGGTTCAAGCGGACAGAAGGTTCCTGTAGTATTAGACGGAGGTAAAGTTGCCGGAGGACATGACGGCGGCGCACTTCCAGAAGACGGAATTAAGATTAAGAAGGGCAAGCTAAGAGGCGTAGAGTCATGCGGTATGATGTGCTCTATCGAGGAACTTGGTTCTTCAAGAGAATTCTTCCCGGATGCACCAGAGGAAGGAATATATATATTTGGAGATGATGCTGTTGTTGGTTCAAGTGCGGTAGAGTACTTAGGACTTAATGATACAGTATTTGAATATGAGATTACTAATAACCGTGTAGACTGCTACAGCGTTATCGGTATCGCAAGAGAGGCTGCTGCTACATTCAGAAAGCCTTTCAATCCACCGGTTGTTACTAAGACAGGTAACGATGAGGATGTTAACACAATGGTTTCAGTTGATATTGAAGCTAAAGAGCTTTGCTCAAGATATGTTGCAAGAGTTGTTAAGAATATCAGACTTGCTCCATCTCCAAAGTGGATGCAGCAAAGACTTATGACAGCAGGTATCAGACCAATCAACAACATCGTTGATATCACTAACTATGTTATGGAAGAATATGGTCAGCCAATGCATGCATATGACTATGATACTATTGCAGGTCACAAGATTGTTGTAAGAACAGCAACTGATGGCGAAAAGTTCGTAACACTTGACGGACAGGAGAGAACTCTTGACGCACAGACACTTCTTATCTGTGATGGTGAGAAGCCAGTTGGTATCGCAGGTATCATGGGTGGTGAGAACTCAATGATTACTGATGATGTCCAGACAATGCTTTTCGAAGCAGCTACATTTGACGGAACTAACATCAGAAAGACAACTAAGAAGATTGGTTTAAGAACAGACGCATCTGGTAAGTTCGAGAAGGGACTTGACCCAGAGAACGCTATGGAAGCTATCAACAGAGCATGCCAGCTTATCGAGGAGCTTGATGCAGGTGATGTTGTAGGTGGTGCAGTTGATGTATATCCTAACCCTGTAACTAAGAAGAGACTTCCATTTGAGCCAGCTAAATACAACGCTTTACTTGGTACTGATGTATCAGATGAAGATATGCTTTCTTACTTCGAAAGACTTGAAGTTGAATATGATAAAGACGCTAATGAACTTATCATCCCAACATTCAGACAGGATCTTAACAGAGATGCTGATATAGCAGAGGAAGTTGCAAGATTCTTCGGATATGACAACATTCCTACAACTCTTCCTAAGGGAGAGACAACAATGGGTAAGATTTCATTTGAGCAGAGCATTGAAGATGCAGCTTCTGAGGTTGCCCAGTTTACAGGATTCTCACAGGCTATGACATACTCATTCGAGAGCCCTAAGGTATTCGATAAGTTAAAGCTTCCTGCTGATTCTGTATACAGAAAGACAGTTGTAATCTCTAACCCATTAGGAGAGGATTTCTCAGTTATGAGAACACTTCCAATCCACGGAATGCTTACATCATTATCTACTAACTATAACAGAAGAAATAAGAATGTTAAGTTATATGAATTAGCTAAGGTTTACCTTGCAGCAGATGATGTAAATGAGCTTCCGGATGAAAGAGTTGAATTCACACTTGGAGCTTTCGGCAGCGTTGACTTCTATTCAATGAAGGGTGTTATTGAAGAATTCCTTGAGAAGATTGGAATGAAGAAGAAGCCAACATATGATGCCAAGGCTGGTATTCCATTCTTACATCCAGGTCGTCAGGCTGATGTATATTACGCTGATAAGAAGATTGGTTATATCGGAGAACTTCATCCGGATGTTGCCGATACTTACTCAATCGGTGAGAGAACATATATTGTTGTTATTGATATTCCAACAGTTACAGAAATGGCAAGCTTCGATAAGAAGTTCACAGGAATTGCAAAGTTCCCAGCTGTAACAAGAGATATCAGTATGGTAATGCCTAAGGAACTTCCAGTTGGTGAAGTTGAGAAGATTATTGAAAAGCGCGGCGGCAAGATATTAGAGAGCTACAACCTCTTCGATATCTACGAAGGAAGCCAGATTAAGGAAGGCTTCAAGTCAGTTGCTTACTCAATCGCATTCAGAGCTAAGGACAGAACACTTGAGGATAAGGATATCACACCAGTAATGGAGAAGATATTCAAGGACCTTGAGGCTGACGGAATTGAGCTTAGAAGGTAATACAGACCCGGATGTTGCAGTGGTCGATAAAGGGGCGGCGTGTGGCGCCGCCCCTTTGCTTTGAAAGGAGTAGTACATGGATTTACATGATTTTTATTATGATCTGCCAGAGGAACTTATTGCGCAGGATCCTTTGTCTGACAGATCAAGTTCAAGACTTATGGTGCTTGATAAAGAAACAGGAGAAATTGAACATAAGATATTCAGAGATATCGTAGATTATTTTAAGCCGGGTGACTGTCTTGTTGTTAATGACACTAAGGTAATACCAGCAAGACTTATAGGTACTAAAGTTGATACAGGAGCTGCTATTGAAGTGCTTCTTCTTAAAAGACTTGAAGACAGACAGGATACATGGGAAGTTCTTGTTAAGCCGGGAAAGAAGGCTAAGGTTGGTGCTAAGATAAGTTTTGGCGAAGGCAAGCTTATAGGAGAGGTTATTGATATAGTTGAAGAAGGAAACAGACTTATCCAGTTCACATATGATGGAATATTTGAAGAGATTCTTGATGAACTCGGACAGATGCCACTTCCTCCATATATAACACATAAACTTGAAGATAAGAACAGATACCAGACAGTATATGCAAAGCATGAAGGCTCTGCAGCAGCGCCTACTGCCGGATTACATTTTACAACAGAACTTCTTGAAAAAATCAAGGCTATGGGAGTTAATATTGCAAGAGTAACACTTCATGTAGGTCTTGGAACATTCAGACCAGTTAAGGTAGAAAATATTCTTGATCATCATATGCATTCAGAATTCTATGTTGTTACACAGGAAGCTGCTGATATGATTAATAATACAAGAAAGAATGGCGGCAGGGTAATTGCTGTTGGAACAACAAGTACAAGAACTCTTGAGTCAGTTGCACTTGAAGATGGAACAATTCCAGCTAAGAGTGGATGGACAGAGATATTCATATATCCGGGATATAAATTTAAGGCTATAGACTGTCTTATAACTAACTTCCATCTTCCAGAATCAACACTTGTTATGCTGGTATCAGCACTTGCTGGAAGAGAGCATGTGCTTCATGCGTATGAGGTTGCTGTACAGGAAAAATACAGATTCTTCAGTTTTGGAGATGCTATGTTCATTAAATAATTCAAAAAATATATTTGAACTTCTTAAAGGTTAATGATATCATTAGATAGATTAAGTAAACATGAACAGATAAGAGGCTGCTCGGAATAGAGGATAATCATGGTCAAAGTTGAGAGAAGACAATCAAGAAGAACTGATGTTGATGTTATTATTTCTTTGAAAAGCTTGATGAAAGTCGTATTTCTGCATGTTCCGGGGAGACAGTGGATGTTAATGTTATTAACATATCCAAGGGTGGCATAGCATTCAAATCAGACCGTAAGTTTGAGCTGAATACTTATTATTCGACAGTAATCACTCTTGATAATAAAGAACGTATAGAGGCTGTTGTTGAGATAATCAGAATGGAGAATCTTGGAGAGGTTGAGACTACCTACGGATGCAGATTTGTGGGGATTAGTGAGGAAGACCAGTTCAGAATTGAAGTGTACCAGCTTGTGTACGAAAGCAATCACAATTAAATATCATGAGTAGCGCAGATGATCGCGGCTGCATTCGTGCAGGTGAGGAAAGTCCGGGCTTCATAGGGCAGGATGCCGGATAACGTCCGGTGGAGGCGACTCCAAGGCCAGTGCAACAGAAATATACCGCCATGGCGAAAGTTGTGGTAAGGGTGGAAAGGCAGAGTAAGAGACTACCGCATTGCTGGTAACAGCAGTGGCACATGTAAACCCCATCCGAAGCAAGACCAAACAAAAGCGTTACAAAGGCTGCCCGCCAAGCTTTAGGTAGGTCGCTTGAGCCTGCTGGTAACAGCAGGACTAGATAGATGATCGTCACAGCTATGCTGACATAACCCGGCTTATAGCGCTGCTCATTTTATTATTTAAAGAAAAAACAGCTCCCATGGGTATATTTTTACCTATGGGAGTTATTTAATTGTTAGATAAGATGAGAGGTCTATTTATAATAATATTAACATAAAATATATAGTTGATATTTATTTGATAAAATGATATATTGATGTTGCCGTAATTTTTTTACGGACGCATCAGATAAGGAGGGTTAATATGCTTAAACTGTTCAAGGTTTATAATTATAAAAACTTTAAAGATACTATAGAGTTTAATTTTGGGAAAATTGGTGGATATAAATTCAATTCTGAGTGTATCAATTCAGGCACAATATCAAAGGGAATTTTATATGGCAGGAATGCAACTGGAAAGACTAATTTAGGGATGGCAATAGTTGATATAAAAAATATAATTATGGGAAATCCTTTGCTTTATAGAAGAAAAGGCAGAATACTTAATGCTAATTCAGATGACAGATATGCATCTTTTTATTATGAGTTTGATATTGATGGCAAGAATGTGATATATACTTATAACAGAAATAATCGAAATGAATTGTGCTTAGAGAAATTAATTATAGATAAAGAAGAAATATTTGAGGTCGATTTTGAAAAGAAAGATTTAATAAAGAATAATTTATCACTAATAAATGCTGGAACAATACAAATAGATAAATACATAGAAGTGATTAAGAATGTTCAAGGAGATATAGATGAAGATGGAGTAAGTCAGGTGCCTCTGCTGAGATTTATACTTAATAATGCAGCATTACCACTGGATTCTCCGTTGTTAAAACTGGAAGATTTTGTTGAAAGAATGAGATTTCATAGTGTAACTCAGCAGATACTTAGGACAAGCATGCGTATAGAAGAGTCCTTTTCGGATTATTTAAGTATTAAAGATAATTTGAAAGATTTTGAAAAATTTTTAAATATAATGGGTATAGAATGTTCTTTGAAACTGGTTAAAACAATAGAAGGACATTATGAGCTGTTTTTTGATTACAACAGTCTTATACCATTTTTTGATACTGCGTCAAGCGGAACATTAGCATTAGTTGCTTTTTATAGAAGATATATAGCAGCTATGAACAAGCCGTCATTTATATTTATGGATGAGTTTGATGCTTTTTTCCATTATGAGATGTCAGAAAAACTGGTTGAATATTTAAAAGAAAAGTATAAAGATTGTCAGGTTATTCTGACAACTCACAATACAAATCTTATGACCAATCAGTTAATGAGACCAGATTGTGTATTTATATTATCAAGAGATGGAAGAATTACTGCTTTGTGTGATGCTACAGATAGAGAGTTAAGAGAAGGACATAATTTGGAAAAGCTATATATTGGTGGGGAATTTGAAAAATATGAATGATAATGCTGACACAAAAACTAGAAATCAAACATTGATTATAGTTGAAGGGGTTCTTGAGAAGGATACAGTATTGAAATTGCTAAGCATGTGTTTTCCTGAGATGAATTTATATTTACCGAATGTACATATATATGGAACCAAGATATATGATTTATATCATATGATAGAAAAAGAATATGGGGAAGACTGGTTTGAGCAGGGAATGGAAATAAATATACCATATCTGATAAGTAAAAAACTGGATATATATCCGTACATGGATAGAAGGTTATTTACTAATATTATATTAATGTTTGATTATGAACGTCACGATATTTTGTATACAGATGAAAAGATAATTAAAATGCAGAAACATTTTTGCAATGTTAGTGAAGATGGGATTTTATTTATTAATTATCCAATGATTGAAGCATTAGTCCATATGGATAAAATTCCAGATAGTACCTTTTTAAGTAAAAAAATATCAGTTAAGTTAAGACCAGGGAAAAAGTATAAGAATCTTGCAAAGCATAATTCGGTGATTGATAAATATTTTTATACATATAAAAAGATTATAGGATATTTGAACGAATACGTTGAAAAGGCAGAACTTGATAAAGTTGTTGCGGATGTGTTAAATTGTGATAATACGATGAATGTAGATATGTATATTGATGGATGCCTAAAAGAAATTAATATAAATCAATTGCAAAGAAATGAGCTGGTTCATAAGATAAAAGCACAACTCATAAGGCTTGAATATCTTGAAGAAAATGTATCTTTTTGGTCGAAGCTTCGTGAAATTATAGTATATGTTGCTGCGTGCAATATACAAAAAGCCTGGAATATACAACAAAAGAGCATTAAAGAAGAAAATCTGAAAGAATGTTATGATGAATTAGATTTAGTAAAAATTCTTGAAGAACAAAATGAATCAAGCAGGAACGAAGAAAATGGGTATATATGGGTACTGTGTACATGCATAATGTTTTTAGGTGAATATAAGTTCTTCTGGAATAGATAATTGGGAGTGATATACAATGCAGGAAATGTTAAAAAAAGTAATAACCGACATTCTGACAACATTATACGAACCATTCTGGTTTGCGCTGCTGTCAGCATTGTTACTTACAATTGCATATATGTACTGCTATGAGCCGGAAGGAGCGGGAAAAGGCTTCAAACCTATGATGTCTGCATGGCTTGGGAAATTCAAGAAAGATGCACATTTTCGGGAATTGTTCTTCTGGTTCTTCCTGACAGTAATTATTCTGTTTCGAACGCTGCTTAATAGAAAATTGTGGGCAAATCCATTATCAAATGTGATGGGAGGCTGGCAATTTATAGATGATAAAGGCAATGTTGTAGTCGATTCAATTGAGAATATAATAATGCTTATACCATGGACATGGTTGTTGATTGCAGTGAAGAATAAGAAAAATGCAGTGAGAAGACCTGTAATGTATGCAGTAAAATCAGGATTTCTTTTCTCAATTTCAATAGAAATGTTACAGTTTATACTAAGGCTTGGTACATTCCAGTTGTCAGATATATGCTACAATACACTTGGCGGAATGATTGGCGGAGTGATGTACTGGATAATCAGACTGATAAGAAAACAATAAAAGGTCTCTCAAGGTTGATATTTATAGCGATAGATGATATATTGCATATTAGAATATAATAACGTATATTATGGCAATACTGTTAAAAAGAGGTGCGAGAATGAAATTAAGTATAAAAAATTTTGCTAAAATTTTAGAAGCAGATATTGATATAGATGGCATTACAATTATAGCTGGAAATAATAATACGGGAAAAAGCACTGTTGGAAAAGTTTTGGATTCTGTCTTTAATGCTTCACGTAATATTGATGAGAAAATGAAAAATGCAAGATTGGATTCTTTGGCATATAATTTGAGAAGAGAAATTGAAAATAATAGAACGGACATGAACACACGTCCTAGACATTATTCTATGGTATTTTATCGTAGACTGGCTGAAGAACTTTTGCTTGCTGATGCAGAAGAGATTAAAAAAATCTGTATAGAATATCAGAATCGTATGAATTTGCAAAATGAAGCTGATTTTGTTGAACGGATAAAAAAGTATTTAGAAATGAATAAAAAAATTTCTGATAAAGAATTTTGTAAAAAAATATATACAAATTATTTCAAAGAAGTATTTCATGAAGATATTAATTCACTATATGAATCAGAAAAACCAGCAGAAATTAAGCTGACAATTAAAGATAAAGATATTCTATTGAAGTTTGAACAACATGAATGTTCACAAGAAGAAAGACAGATAGAACTTCATAATAACTCGATTTATATAGATGATCCATTTATTATAGATGAGATGAATAATGATTTTACATTTGGAATATCAGAATTACCTATTCATAAAAGAAATATTTTGCAAAAGTTGATGCAAAAGGAAGAAAAGTCTGTAGAAGAAAAAGCTTTTTCAGATTTATTAATAGACAATAAACTTCAGGATATTATGAAGATAATTAATCGTGTTGCTGTAGGAAAAGTGGCTAAGAAACAGAAGTATATGTATTTATTAGATGAAAATGATTCATCAAAGGATATAGATGTTGCATCATTATCAACCGGATTAAAGGCATTTGTTATCTTAAAACAATTATTGCTAAATGGAAATGTTCAGGATAAGGATGTTATTGTGTTGGATGAACCAGAGATACATCTTCATCCAGAATGGCAGTTGTTATATGCTGAAATAATAGTGTTATTACAAAGGCAATTTAATTTTCATATCATTGTCACAACACATAGTGCTCATTTTTTGGAAGCATTGGAATTATATTCTCGTAAATATAATATATCAGATAGATGTAATTATTATATGTCAACTTTAAAGGATAATGGTGCAGTATTTGAAAATGTTTCGGATAATATAAGTAAAATATATAAGCAGATGGTTGATCCAACGTTATTATTAAGTCAATTAAGAGAGGAATTAGAAACGGAAGATGACTAATTATGATCAGATGAAAAACCTGATAGAAGCATTTGGTGATAAATATAATCAACATATATGTATGGAGTCAAGCTTGTCTATTGTATCAGAGGATAAAGATAACTCAAAAAATACAGGAGAAGTTCAACTTGTATATAATGGAAAGGCTGATATGTCAATAATAGATATGGATGAGATTGCACATAAAATGTATCGCGTTATCCGTAATCCTGATTCGAAAAAAGATGATGAATCATTAGCTTCAGCAGATGCCTTTGTGATAAATTCAGAAGATATATGGTATTTTATAGAGTTTAAAAATCAAAAGATATCAAAAGCTAAAGATAGCGTAACGAAAAAGGCATATCAAAACTGGTTCTGGCTTGTGGATATTTTATATGAGATGTCAGAGAAGAATAATATGAAATATGATACATTTAATTATGATAATCCGATTTCATTTGCAAGGGAAAAGGTTGTATTTATTTTAGTTGTTAGTGAAGATAAGAACATAGTTGATGCCGACAAAATGCGAAAGTGTATTCTTGCAGGTGAAAAGTTTCAGTATGATTACATAAAGAAACTCGAACAGTACATATTTAAAGAAGCATACATATATACACCTCAATTATTGGAAACTTATTTTGTAAAAAAATTCAAGTATTGAAGATATATCAAAAGCCCTTCAGCAATTTTAATTGATGAAGGGCTTTTTATGTATGCCATATAATACACAGCATTGTCTTGTAAAACATTGACGAATATAGTCAGAAATGGTAAAATACTAGGCAGTGAATTTTGTATGAAAAAGTATTAAATTTTTATAAAATATGAAGGGAATATATAATATGCCGGAAAATAAAAAGAACCTTCTAATCTATGCACATTATTACATACCTGATACTGCATCTACAGGTCAGATTCTTCGTGAACTTGCCGAGGGAATGTCAGACTCGTTTAATATTACCATAATATGTGTTGTTCCAAGTTACTTAGGAACTATTGAAGACAAGTATAAGACACAGAAATATTATGAAGAAGAGATTAATGGAGTAAAAGTATTACGAATCCGCGTGCCTGAGTTTAGCAAAACCAATAAGAAGAGCCGAATTAAGAATGTAGTTTCATATTTTATGGGTGCAATGGGTGCAACATTTAAGGTTGGTAAGATGGATTATGTATTCTCTATATCACAGCCACCTATTTTAGGTGGCTTACTTGGTGTATGGGGCAAATGGGTGAAACATGCTAAGTTCATATACAATATTCAGGATTTTAATCCTGAACAGGTACTTGCTGTTGGTTATGCTAAGAGCAGATTCATTACAAATGTCATGATGGCATTTGATAAGTTCAGCTGTAAGCGCAGTGATCTTGTTATTACAGTTGGACGAGATCTGGTAGAGACAGTTGAGAAACGTTTTGAAGGCAAAAAAGTACCAAAGACAGTTATGATTAATAACTGGATAGATGAGAATGAAATCTATCCATTACCAGAGAATAATGAGCGTGTACTTGCATTCAAGAAGAAATATAGGTTGGATAATAAATTCATTATTATGTATTCAGGTAATATTGGTCTGTACTACGATCTTGAGAATTTAATAAAAGTTATAGAGAGATTCGGAACAGATACCAGAACAGCAGATGGACGAGAGGTTGTATTTGCTTTTATTGGAGCTGGAACTGTATTAGACAAGCTCGTTTCATATGTGAAAGAACATAATATGGATAATGTGAAGTTCATTCCATATCAGGACAAGGCTGACCTGATATATTCATTAAATGCTGGTGATGTTCACTGGTGTGTGAATGCCAAAGGAATCAAAGGCGTAAGTTGCCCATCGAAATATTATGGATTAGCAGCTGCAGGAAAGCCAGTGATAGGAGTGCTTGAATCAGGCTCTGAGGTTCGCTGCCTGATTGAAGACACGCATGGTGGTCTGTGTTGTGAGCCTGGTGAGTATGATCAGGTTGAGAAAAATATTCGATGGTTTATTGATAATGCTGGTAGCAGTGAAATCAAAGATATGGGAATCAGAAGCCGTGATAATCTGGAAAAGAATTTAACCAGAGATGTATCAGTGAGAAAATACGCAGAAGAAATCCTGAAACTGTAGAGGAGGAGAGAGGTATGAACAGTAACTGGTTTAAACTGGTTATGAAGATGACAAAGGTTGAATATGGAAAGAATCTTTTGTTGAAGGGAGTACCAATTATCTTCAATAAAGGCGGTGCAAAGTTAAAGATTGGAGATAATGTCACTATTAAGAGCAGTTTCTTAAGTAATCTGGTCGGATTATATAGCCGTACAATTATTGTGACACGTGCTCCAGAGGCAGAGATTGAGATTGGTGATAATGTTGGAATCTCAGGAGCAACAATATATGCTAGAAAGAAGATAACTATTGGCGAGAATACATGCATTGGTGGCAACTGCAAAATTCTGGACAATGATTTCCACCCTATCGAAGCAGAAGCAAGAAACAAGCTATTAAGAGATGAAAATGGTGGCGACAGTAATCTGGTGCCAAGCCGTGAAATCAAGATAGGTAAGAACTGTTTCATAGGTTGCAATAGTATCATACTGAAGGGAACAGTACTTGGTGATGGATGTGTTGTCGGTGCAGGTGCAGTAGTATGTGGAAAGTTTGATGACAATTGTGTAATTGCTGGAAATCCGGCAAGGGTTATTAAGAAATTGGAGGATAATGAGTAATGAGCAAGAAGAAAATATGCTTTATTGCACAGTTTCCACCTCCTATCCATGGATTATCTAAAGCAGTTGAGACATTATATAATTCAGAATTAAATTCTAATGTGAATCCAGATGGTGAGTTTGAATTCGAAAAAGTTGATATTACTAATAATAAAAACTTTCTGAAAAACCTGGTGAAAATCAGTAAGAGCAAAGCTGACCTTTTCTACTTTACAATCAGTCAGACAAAAGGCGGCAATGTACGAGATCTTGTAATCTTTAAGTTACTTGAACTGCAGCATAAAAAATGTCTGATACACCTTCATGGTGGATATTATCGTCAGTTAGTGGACAATGATATGGCTGGCTGGCAGAAAAAAGCTAATTATAAGGCAATAAAAAGAATAGATGGTGCTATTGTATTGGGAAATTCATTAAAAAAGATTTTTTATGGAATGATTGATACGGTGAAGATACATATAGTTCCTAATTGTGTTGATGATGAATTTGTGATGGGTGAAGAGAAATTTATCAAAAAACAGGAAGAGCTTACTTTAAGAAAAGAAAAGCATGTTTTGTTTTTATCAAATATGATTAGAACAAAAGGTTATCCTACAGTTTTAGAATTGGCAAAAGAGGAAAAAACACGATGTAATGTAGGAGCAGAAAAAAAATATCACTTTGATTTCTGCGGCAAATTTTTCTCTGACGATGAAAGAAAATTTTTTGATGAATATATAAAAAAGAATAATTTGGAAGAGTACGTTTCCTATCACGGGGTTGTTATGGGGGACGAAAAACGAAAGTTTCTTGCTATGGCTGACTTTTTTGCACTTCCTACAAGATATCCAAATGAGGGTCAACCTATTAGTATTATAGAGGCGATGGCAAATGGATTGGTTATTATAACAACTGATCATGCAGGAATTCCTGATTTGGTAAAAGATGGAGGAAATGGAATTGTACAGAAACAAGGTGAATTGTTGTCTATAGAATTGCTTGATAATATAGAAATTAATAGTATTGCGAAGCAGAATAGAGAGACAGCACTGACTTATTATACGGAAGCTAAGTATATTGAAAATATGAGGGACTGTTTCGAAAAGGTGACAAATAGATGAAAAAGATATTGTTTGTATTGCCACATATGATTTGCGGTGGAGTTGAAAAAGCATTACTTGCTCTGATTCATGAACTTCCTAAAGATGAATATTCAATAAGTGTTCGTGTTGTAAAATCGGAAGGCGATTTTGTATCGCTTGTACCAGAATATGTCGATTATGGAGAAATTCCGTTAGAAAAGAGAGTTAGAGAAGGTCTCATGCTTGGTGGTATCAAAGCTTCCTTGAAGTACTATGCAGAGAAGCTACAGATTGTTAATTTAGCAAAAGTTGCAATTAAGATTCTTAAAAAAGATCCATTAGCTACTCTTATATGTGATTTTGATACCATTGAGGAATTGGATGAAAAATATGATGTGGCTGTCTGCTTTCACATACACATGCCCTTTGTTGTACGCTATGTTGCTGAGAAAGTTAAAGCTGATATCAAATGCGCTTGGATACACAATGATTTTGCTATGAGTGGTTTTAATGTTAAGCAAATACAAAACAGTCTTGATAGCTATGATCACTATTTTGCTGTATCAGAACAATTACTGGACGAGTTTATTAATATTTTTCCTGAATATAAGGAGAAAAGCTCAATTGCTCACAATATTGTTTCAGAGGCATACATAAGAAGCAATTTAACAGAAAATGATGTTGATGAGTATAACAAGGATTCAATTAATTTACTTACGATTGGACGACTAGATAAGCAAAAAGGCTACGATTTAGCAGTTAAAGCATGCGTAATACTTAAAGAAAAAGGTTATAAATTTAATTGGTATGTTCTTGGTAATGGTGCTGAAGAAGCTAATATAAAAAAGATGATTGAAGTTTCTGATGTGAAAGAGTGCTTTCATCTTTTGGGTATCCGCATAAATCCATATCCATATATTGATCAATGTGATATCTATGTACAGCCATCAAAGCATGAAGGATATGGAATTGCAGTTGCAGAGGCTCGAATGCTAAATAAACCGATTGTATGTACGGATTTTACAGGTGCAAGGGATCAGATAATTACTGGTAAAACAGGAAGTATTGTAGGTTTTCGGGCAACGGAAATTGCACAAGCTATTGAGGAACTGATTATAGATAAAGAAAAGCAAGATATGTATAGAATAAATCTTGCTAACAGTAATAAAAGCTGTTCGGATGAGTTGGAACAGATAATAATGCATTTTGCTTAAAATGGAGAATAGGAATGAAGATTGGTTTAGTGTGTAATTTTTACATCTACAATTATGGAAGCGTACTACAATCATATGCGCTTCAACAATTTGTTTGTAATACAGGAAGAGATATTGAAGTGATTAACTATCATGATGTAGCTAATAGATCAAAGAAAGTGGAAATTTTACTGAAATTAAAATTAAAAGATGTATTTAATATTAATAAAATTGTATCAAAATTTAATATAAAGCGAGAGATAAAACAAGATGAGGCTTATAATTTAATTGTGTCTAAGAGAAAGAAATCATACGATGAGTTTGTTGAAAAACATTTTTTCCTTTCAAAGAAGTGTGATTCTATTTCAGAAGTTCAAGAACTATGTAAGGAATATCATACAATTTTATTAAGTAGCGACCAATTGTGGGGACCAGCTGATTTAATTAGAGATTATCATACGTTACGTCAATTTCCGAAGGGGAAAAAGCGAGTAGCTTATGCAACAAGTTTTGGTGTGGCAAATCTTCCAGCATTTCTAAATACTGTTGTTGAGGATTTTATTCCTCAAATTGAATGCGTTTCCGTACGAGAAAAATCAGGACAAAATATTATTAAGAAAATTTGTGGAAGAGATGTTCCAGTTGTAGTAGATCCTACTATGCTGCTGTCTAAAGAGCAGTGGGAGACTGTGTTCTCAAAAAATAGAATAATTAAAGATAGATATATATTTTGCTATTTTTTAGGAGAAAATAAAAAACATATTCAAGCGGTTAAAGAATTTAGTGATGAAAAGAAAATGAAAATTGTTTCAATTTTGCATCCTGAAAATTACAATATAAAAGAATATAGATTTGCGGATATATATCCGGATGGTGTTGGACCAGCGGAATTTTTAAATCTAATCTATAATGCAGAGTATGTGGTTAGTGATTCATTTCATGCATCTGTGTTTTCTGTAATTTTTAATAAGAAATTTATGGTTTTTGATAGATATAATTCTGCTTCAGGAGAATCTAGAAATACACGCATTGAGAATCTTTTAAATATGTTACAGTTGTCTAATAGACATTTTACATATCAGGATAAGTTAAGTGCCTTAATGGATATAGAAATTAATTGGGAATTAGTGACGAGAAGGCTTGAACTAAGTCGTAATTGTTCTATTGAATATTTAGAAAATTCGCTGTGATTATGGGAGTTTGTATGATAAACATTAAAAATAAAATGGACTGCTGCGGCTGTGAAGCATGTGCAACGGCATGTCCGAAAAAATGTATAAGTATGAAAGCAGATTATGAGGGCTTTTTGTATCCGGAAGTTGATGAGTCTTTATGTGTGAACTGCGGACTTTGTGAAAAAGTATGCCCTATACATAATAGTGTGCAACGATATGATATACAGCATGCGTATGCAATGCAGCATAAAAATAAAAATTTGAGAGTAGAAAGTTCTAGTGGAGGAGCTTTTTCTGCTTTGGCATATAATGTTATTGATAATGGTGGCATTGTTTATGGCGTTATCTTTGACGAAGCTATGAATGTTGTGCACACTAGTGCTACAACGAGACAAGAATTAGCTCTTATGAGAGGAAGTAAGTATGTTCAAAGTAGAATAGGCAATGTTTATTCTCAAGTAAAGACTGATTTAAAAAACAATAGAAGGGTTTTGTTTACTGGAACTCCGTGTCAGGTGGAGGGGTTACTAAATTATCTTGGGAAAACTCCTTCAAACTTAATTACTGTGGATTTAGTATGTCATGGTGTACCAAGTCCGAAAGTATGGAAGAAATATTTAAATGAATTAGAGAGAAAATACTCTAGCAAGATTGTAGGGTACTCTTTCAGGAGCAAAAAAACTGGCTTTCATGATTTTGGAACAGAAATTATTTTTCAGAATGGACAGACTCGATATACACATGATAAAGGTGAAGAAAAGGATTTTATGCATTTAGCTTTCTTTCATGAAATATGTTCAAGACCAAGTTGTCATGCTTGTAGATTCAAGACTGCAGCAAGACGGAGTGATTTCACTTTATTTGATTGTTGGCATGTTTCTGAGTTTGATAGTTCAGTTGAAGATGATTTGGGAACATCTGCAATATTGCTTCATACAAAAAAAGCACTAGATATGTTTGAAGAAGTTAAGCAGGAGATTTGGTGTAAGGAAGTTGATATTCGTCGAGTTATTGAACTAGATGGAAATAATGTAGAATATTCGATGAAACCAAATTCAATGAGAAAAGAGTTCTTTGAAGAACTTGATGGACTGACATGTGATGAGTTACAAGTAAAATACTTGAAAGAAAAAAGGAAAGCGCCTATTGTTGTTGGTATAAAAACCGTTTTGCGAAAACTTGGTATTTTTGAATTGATTAAACGCACGGTCTATAAACTTACAAAGGGTAGCTATAAGGGAAGATTATAGTATGAAGGTTTTGTATTTTACAAATCTGCCGGTGCCATATCGAATGGATTTTTTTAATCAATTGGGAAAGCTTTGCAATTTGACTGTATGGGTTGAAACAGAAAAAAGAAAAAAATCTAATTCAGCTTGGCTTAAACGAAATAAGGCAGAGAATTTTAAATTTAAAGCATTAAAAAAATTTGAAATATCTGATTCAAAATATATTAATTATGGTTATGCGAGACAACTGAAAAAAGAAAAATTTGATATTGTTGTGGTGGGAACATATTACTCGACATCTGCGATGTTGTTTATTGAGACTTTACGTATGTTGAAAATTCCCTATATCTTAAATAGTGATGGTGGATTTATTCGTCCAGATTCTAAAGTTAAGAAATTAATTAAGCAGCATTTTATAAAGGGGGCTGTAGCTTATTTAAGTACAGGGAGATTGACAGATCAGTATCTTGAGTATTATGGAGCGCCAAAGGAAAAAATTTACCATTATCCTTTTACATCTGTACATGAGAAAGAAGTATTATCTGAAGTTCCTACAAAAGACTTAAAACAGAAATTGAGAGACAAATTGGGAATGAAAGAACGAGTTATATATGTATCAGTAGGGTCTTGTATTAGAAGAAAAGGATATGATATATTACTGGAAGCTTGTAAAAATCTGGAGTCTGACAAGGGGTTTTACCTCATTGGTGGAAAAAGTACAGATGACCAGTTGGAGAATTTAAAACATTTTGTTATAGAATATAATCTTACTAATGTTCATTTTATTGAATTCCTTGATAAAAATGAATTGAAAGAATATTATATGGCAGCTGATGCATTTGTACTGCCTACAAGAGAAGATGTATGGGGACTAGTGATAAATGAAGCAGCAGCTCATGCACTCCCAATTATAACAACTGATCAATGCATTGCAGGTACAGAGTTAGTAATAGATGGAAAGACGGGTTATCTTATTTCAACAGAGAATACAACAGATTTAATAAAGGCAATTGAATCTATTGGAAATGATATGGGGAGTATTAGAGATGAAATGTCAGCTAATATCTTAAAGACTGCAAAAAAATATACAATTGAAAAAATGGCACAGTGCCATTTGGATGTTTTTAATGCAGTAAAATATAATAAAAATTGAGTTGGGAGGTAAGCATGGAAAAATTGAGTATTGTTATACCAACAATGAATAGATATGATTCGCTAGTTCGAACTATAACATATCTATTAAATGGTAGTGTAAAACCAAATGAGATAATTGTTGTTGACCAGTCAACAAATGCAGAAATTAGAAAAAAAATTGAAGATTATCTGTCTTTGCTGGAAGTAAAAGCCATGTACTATTATCAGGAGATGCCATCATTAACGAAAGCAAGAAATATAGGAATGACACTTGTGTCTAATGAAATTGTAGTGCAGATGGATGACGATGTTGATGTGGAAATAGACACATTAAAAAATGTTCTATGTTTATTTGAAGAAAACAAAACTCTGTCGATGATTGCAGGAATTAATAAAGGTGGAGGACCTAGTAATTCATTAAGTGGCTATTTATTTGGTAAAAAATCTTATCTTAAGCGAAATATAGGACATGTTACATATGCAATGTATGGTCGTTTTCCTCAGAAGTATCTAGATATTGTTGAGTCTGAATGGGCTATGGGGTTCTTTTTTGTGATTAAGAAGAGCCTTTTTGACAAATGGAATTTACATTGGAATGAAAAATTTATTGGATATGCATATGCAGAAGACTTAGATTTTAGCTATGATTATTATCTTCGTTCTAAACGTGAGGGGATGAAGTGCTTAATGTCTAACAAAATTATGGTTAAACATAATGTAAGCACAGAGTGGCGGGTTGTACCAAGGAAGCATACTTTTATGATAGTATTGCATAGAGAATATTTGAGTTATAAATTTCACAAATCACCGTTTGCTAGACTGGCAACAAGATGGTCTAATACGGGCGAGTTAATTAGAAGAATTATTAAACATGAAAATCCTAAAGATATTTGGGATGCTCAAGTGTTTTGTGATAAGTATCGCAAGGATATAAAGAGGGGGAATTTTCATTATGAAGAATTCTGGAAGTGAGGAGGATAGGAGTTTATGAGAGAAAACAACTTAGAAAAATTAATCTATAAATTATATATTTTCTTTCTTCCGTTCCAGATGTTTAGCTTTATTAGTTTTCCTTCAGTTATTAGTAGATATCTGTTTATTAATTCAAGTACTCTTTTTATGTGGATTGGAGTGCTGTTATTAATAATTAAAAAACATTCTATACCGTATAATTATGGAATAAGAAGTTTTGGGAGATTATATAGTTTTATGACTGTATACTCTTTAATTGCTGCGGTTGTATTATTTATTCCGTTAGGTACGTTAAATGGTGAAGATACATTTAGAGCCTGCATAGGAAATATAATATTTTTTTTAATAGTGCTTATTTCTATTTACTACAATTGGTACTGTTTGTCTTTTATTATAGATTTTAGAGAATTAAAAAAAGTTATATTTGCCGAATCAATTATATTGCTTTTAATCGGTTATATACAGCTTGGTATTATTTTTGGTAGAGGAGGCATGGTAAAAATTTATAATATCATTGGACAAATTGTTCAATTGGCAGATATATCTGAGTTGAGTCGAGGAGTTGTGTTTGGCGGAACTGAACCGGCATCGGCAGCAAATTTGTTTTTGCTGATAGTTCCATATCATTTGTCTGTGCTGCTAAAAGATGATAATACATTTAAACAAAAAGTATTGAATTTATTTATGATTATTGCGTATTTTCCATTGATTGCAGTTTCGGATAGCTCTTCTACACTTATAATGATGCTTATTACACTTGTTACTTTTTTTGTAATAAAAATAAATGATGGAAAAGGGTATACTGTGTTGGGTGCTATTGCATTGGTGATAGGAATGTTGGTTGCTGTAGGATATGGTATTGATAGATTTTCTAACAATATGGTACAATTTCAAGAAGGAACAATCTCATATAAATTAATTGGGAAAATTATTGATACATCCAGTATGTCTAATGCAATGAGATCAAGCACAATAATCAATGACATGAAAATATTCTTTTCATTTCCATTAACTGGTATTGGTAATGGACTTCAAGGGTATATGTATGCAGAAAATCTTCCTAATTGGGTATTGCTGTCTGGAGAGGTGCAAAAATTATTGAATGGATCATCTGGAGTAATAGATGGCGGGGGAGCTTTTTTCCCTATGTACCTATCAGGATTTGGGTTAATTGGTGTTTATGTATTGATTATCTTTATTAAAAGATATTATTGGTGCTACAAAAATTATGGCATTGGAAATACAGAAAGAGAGTACATATTTAAATCTTTCTTGGTATTATTTCTATGTGCTGGTTGGTATAGTCTAGGAGTTAAGCAAAATCAATATGTTGCATTTTTACTGGCACTTCCGATTATTGAGTCTTATTCAGAAAACAGGTGAGGAAATTATATGAAAATTGGAATATTATATGATGATGGTGGTAGTGTAGGACTGGATTTACGTAGACCTGATTTGGGAAATCCAGGGGTTGGTGGATCACAATTTTGTTTTTTAATGCTGGTGTTATATTATAAAAAACATTATCCAAACGATCAAATATTGCTTTATCATACAAATGAAGCAGGCAATATATACTGGGATGATATAGAGTGCAAGCATATTAGTAATCTTAATTCTTTTGCTACCGAGTGTAAAAAAGATGGCATTGACATTTTATTAATCAATTTTAGTCGTCTGAAAACATTAGATAAAAGTATTGAAGATAATCAAATTAAAACAATTGTTTGGGTACACAATTTTATTACAGGTGAATTTCTTAAAATTGCAAAGAAAAACCGATATGTTAGAAGAATCGTATTTGTTGGAAAAGAACAGTACGATCGGTATATTGATGATGATCTTATAGATAAGTCGGAATGTATTTTTAATATGTTTAATTCTGAATGTAAAGAATATACTAGGAATGCTGTTTTGACACCAATTGTTACATATACAGGAGCAATTGTTAAAGGAAAAGGATTTCATGCATTAGCGATGCATTGGAAAGAAGTCTTAAAATCAGTTCCAAATGCTGAACTTTATGTTATTGGTAGCGGAAAACTTTATGATCGCAAAGCAAAAATGGGTTCATATGGGATTGCTACAGAAGCATATGAACATGAATTTATGCCATATTTAACTGATGATAATGGTAATATTCTAAAATCAGTTCACTTTTGCGGTATTTTAGGTTCTGAAAAGGTGGATATTTATAAGAAAACAAAGGTAGGTGTGATTAATCCCACAGCACGTACAGAAATTTGTCCATTAAGTGCCATTGAAATGGAAGCTTGTGGCATACCTGTAGTTTCTAAATTCAAGAACGGTATGCCTGACGTTATCGAAAATGGTGTAACTGGTATGCTTTCATATTCTGCAAATGACTTTAAGAAAAACTTAATTAAGTTATTGATGGATGATTCTTTGAACGAACAGTATTCGGTGAACGCTAAAAAATATATTGCAGAAAAATTTGCACCGGAAAGAATCATAGTTCAATGGAATAATACATTTAATGCTGTTATGAATGATGAAAAGCCTGTATTTGAAAAGCCTACAAAAAATTGGAACAATAATTATAAGTGGATTCGAGTTATTAATCGTGGAGCTAGAAAGATATTTAGATTTGTTCCGTCCGTTGCTGCAATAGAATGTGCTGTAGTAAATTTACTGAGAAGGAGATGATTATTCTTTATGATTAACATAGCGTTTGAAGGAGGGCTGGGTAACCAGATGTTCCAGTATGTATATGCAAGATACCTTGAGGAAAAGTTTCAGGAACCTGTAAAATATGATGCATCAAAATATAAATTTGAAGCGAATGAATGTCGTGATTTTGAATTGAAATCATTTAATATTCGAAAAGAATGGCAGCCTTGTAAACTTAATAAGAATCGCTTTCTACGTTTTGGTCCAGGCTATGGAGTGTATTTACTAGTAACAGCGCCTTATATTCGTATAAACAATAAACGAAAAAAACAGGGAAAGAATTATATTGGCTCTTCTTTATATCAGAAAATTATAAATACTTTCGGTTTCTACAGAGTTCATTATGGTGAGTATGAAGAACCCAATAAATCTCTTGCAAGAACTAAATATATACGAGGTCATTGGTTTTGGACGGATTTAGTTCAGAGGATGGATAATATTGTACGTGAAGAGCTACGTGTTATTACACCAGTTTCTATTGATAATCAAGAAATATTAAATCAAGTGAAGGCAACTAATTCAGTTGGTGTTCACATTAGACGAGGCGATTATGTGCAATTGGGGCTTGTTATATGTGATATAGCATATTATACTCGCTGCATGAAAAAAATGACGGAATTAGTTGATAATCCAACTTTTTTTGTGTTTTCAGATGATATTCCATGGGTAAAAGAGAATTTAAAAACACCTTACAATGTGGTATTTGTTGATAATAATAACTCTGCACCTGAAGATATGAGACTTCTTTATAGCTGTAATCATTTTATTATGTCTAATTCAACATTTAGCTGGTGGGGAGCATATCTTGGAGATTGCCCTGATAAAAAGGTAATCGTACCAGAAATTTGGTCTAAAGGTGGTAAAAAGAGTAAATTAATTTTGAAAGATTGGATAGTTGAGAAAACTATTTAAAGAGGTATCTGTATGAAAATAGGAACAATTACTTATCATAGGGCACGAAACTATGGATCGGTATTACAAACATATGCTCTTAGTAAGTATCTAAGATACCAGGGACATGATGTTGAAACAATTGATTTTTTCACAAACAATCAATCTAATATGTATAAAAAATACGAACAGATAAAACTTAATAAATCTGGAATTATGTCTATAGCAAGAAATTTTCAGACTTTATTATATTCAAAGCAGTTTGATGAAAAAGATAAAAAATTTAATGATTTTATTAAAAAAAATGTTCCTCTTACGCCTTTTTCCAGTCATTCTAGTGAAGACTTAAAGGAGCGAAATCTTTCTGAACAATTTGATTTGTTTATCTGTGGCAGTGATCAGATTTGGAATACCAATTGTGGAGACTTTGCGCAAGCTTACCTATTAGATTTTGTTACTGATAAATCAAAGTGTTGTGCTTATGCTCCAAGTATAGGTATTACGAAGGTTGAAACAAAATCGGAAGAATTATTTAAGAAATATTTAGTTAATTTTAAAAAACTGTCTGTTAGAGAGCAGAATAGCAGTGAGTATCTGGGAAAGCTAATTCATCGAAAAGTTGCAACTGTTCTTGATCCAGTTTTCTTGCTTGATTGTAGAGAATGGGGGGCAATTGCTGCTCCTTTAGACATTAAAGGGAAATTTGTTTTTGGTTATTATATAGGAGATATTCCAGGTATGCGAAAGTATGGAGAATATATTGCACGTTCTATTCATGGTAATGTGGTTGTAGTAAATAAAAATCTTCGAGATATTTATATTAACCATAAAATAGTTAAGTATGATGCAGGACCAGAGGAATTTTTATGGCTAATTAAGAATGCAGAGCTTGTTTGTACAAATTCATTTCATGCTGTTGCATTTTCATTAATAATGAATAAAAAATTTTGGGTGTTTGTTAATAGAAGTGAGGATGCGTCAACAAAACCAAATCAGAGAATACTAAATATAACTTCTATTTCAGGCCTTGAATCAAGAGTTATAGATGAAAATACTTGCTACAGTAACGACTGGAATACTGATATTGATTGGGAAGCGGTGAATATGAAGATGTCTACCTTTATTAAAAATGCAAAAGACTATTTATCTGAGTGCATAAGTTAATGGACAAGGAGGGAGAGAAATGGTGAGCGAAAATACAAATATAATAACGTATACATGTACAGGTTGTGGTGCGTGTGTTGAAAAGTGTCCATTTCATGCTATTTCCTTGAAACTTGATTCCTATGGAAATGAGTTTGCACAAATTGATTCTGAGAAATGCAAAAATTGTCATTTATGTGAAAAAGTATGTCCACAATGTTCAGAAGTAAATTTGTTGCATCCTGAAAATTGTTATGCAGCTGTTACTAGGAATGAATCAGACTATAATACAACTTCATCCGGTGGTTTAGCTACAGTGTTTGCATTAAAGTTTATAGAATCGAATGATGTCGTGTATGGAGCTGCATTTGATAATAGTCTGGTATCGCATATTAGAGTGGAAAATGAGGAGCAAATAGAAAAAATAAAAGGTTCCAAGTACGTTAAAAGTGCCACTGTTAACTGCTTTTCGCAAATAAAAAAAGATTTGGATTCTGGAAAGCAAGTGCTATTTATAGGAACCCCGTGTCAGGTTGCAGGCGTACGTTCCTTTTTTAAGGATATGTCCACTGACAATTTGTTTTTGGTAGATCTAATATGTCATGGGACACCACCTATGAAATATCTACAAGAATATATTTCTAGTATTTGTGATATTTCTAAAGTGACAGATGTTATTTTTAGAAAAAAGAATTGGAGATTGGGTATTACAACTTCTGAAAAAACAATTTATAGTAGAATAAGTGTAGATGATCAATATTGTGCAGCTTTTGCTGCAGCATTGACTTTTAGAGAAAATTGCTATTCTTGCAGATATGCAAGACCGGAACGCTGTAGTGATATTACAATAGGAGATTTTTGGGGATTGGGAGATGATTGTAAATTGTCTCAAAAATCTAAATCTGTTGTTTTGGTTAATACAGAACATGGTCAGCAACTATGGGATAGCATTGCAGACAGAGTTTATTTTGAAAAACGGTCTGTAATTGAAGCTGTTCAAGGAAATAGCCAACTTAGAAATCCTAGTAAAAGACCAAAAGAAAGAGATAAGTTTTTGGCATTATATCCTCAAAAAGGTTTTGTTTCTACCCTTAAAAGATTTCCGTTATGGTGGATTACTGAGCTCAGGCATTTAAAGCACGGTAATCAAAATGGGGGGGGTACGGACTTACGATAATAGTAGAGAATAAAACAGATAGAAAATATAGTCTTGTTAAATAGATATACCTAAAAGGTGTGATGCGTGTCATTTGAAAAATATTTTCCAAAGACATATATGCTTATAACAGGTAATCGCTAAATGTATATTTTGCAGGAGAAAGTGAAGAATGGAAGATAAATTTAACGGTGGAAACAAAAGACTTGCAATTAATATGATTGCAAACATTGTTTCATATTCATCTACATTATTAATATCATTTGTATTAACACCATATTTGATTAATACATTAGGAAAAGAAGCATATAGTTTCTATCCGCTTGCCAACAATTTTGTTAGTTATATGACGATTTTGACAAATGCACTAAACTCAATGGCTAGTAGATATATTACGATGGCATTAGCGAAAAATGAATATAACAAAGCAAATAGATATTTCAGTTCAATTCTTTTTTCAAATATAGTTATGGCTGGAGTATTATTGATACCAATGATTGGTATCGTAGTTTTTATTGACAAAATACTTGACGTTCCGATTAACCTTTTGGGTTCGGTCAGAGTGCTATTTTCATTTTCATTTGCAACTATGCTGGTTAACATTATAACTTCTGTATTTGGTGTTGCTACTTTTTCGAAAAATCGAATTGATCTTCGTTCATTACGGGAATTGGTTATTAGTGTAGTTAGAGTTCTTCTCTTTGTTCTCTTGTTTACACTTTTTAATCCAACAATTGCTTTTGTTGGAATTGTAGCATTTATAGTTGCTCTTGTAAATTTTGCTTTTCAGAGATTCTATACAAAAAAACTATTACCAGAAGTACATATTGATATAAAACAGTATGATTTCAATTATGTTAAGGAGGTTCTGTTTTCTGGTATATGGAATTCAGTAAATTCTCTTGGAAATATTCTGCTTGTTAGTACATCTTTGATTATGGTTAATAAGTTTTATGGAGCAAATGCAGGAGGAGAATATTCAATTGTCCAAACAGTACCAAATTTCATAAATGGTATTATATCAATGTTAACAGGTGTATTTTATCCATTGATAATGATTAAATATGCACAAAATGATATATCTGGTATGATTGCAGAAATAAAAAAGTCTCAAAGAATTGTTGGTCTCTTTGCAACATCTGTAATTGGTGTTTTCATTGGATTTTCTTATGATTTCTTTAGGTTATGGACACCTGGTCAGGACTATAATCAGTTAGTATTACTTTCGACAATAACCATAATGCCGCATTGTGTAATTGGCTGCATTTGGTCACTTAGCAATGTTAATATAGCTATGAATAAAATTAAAATACCGGCGTTATATATGCTTGGAAGTGGATTCGCAAATATTATTATATCTGTTATTTTATATATTGTTTTCAAGCCAGGATTATTTGCAATTCCATTAATCAGTTCTCTTATCCAGATTATGTGGGTAGGAGTATTTATGCCATTATATGCAACAAAACAGCTAGGGGTTGTTTGGCATACATTTTATCCAACAATTCTTGGAGGAGGGTTGGCATGCGTGTGTGCAGTATTAATTTCTAGTATTGCTAGAAAAATTGTGTGTCTTGATTCTTGGATAAGATTATTTGGAATTGGTGTGATTGTTGGTGTGATTGTATTGATTTTAAACTCTGTGATTATCTTAGATCAAAATAGCAGACATTCACTTAGTGATATGATATTAAAAAAAATAAAGAAGAATAGATAAGTGTGGATTGGGGGCAAGGAGAAAAATAATGGAAGAAATCTATAAAAAAAGAATATTGTGGATAGATGTTGCACGAGGAATTGCAATATTATTGGTTGTACTTGGACATTGTATAGGAGATTTGAATGATCCAGGGAATAGGTTTATACTTGCGTTTCATATGCCACTTTTTTTCTTTATTTCAGGGATGTGCATTAGTGAAAAAGTTATTCCACTAAAGGAATATCTTATGAAAAAGATAAGAACTCTTCTAATGCCTCAATTTGTACTTGGTACTATGAATTTCATTTTAAATAGGGGGGGGTAAACGACTTTCTCACATGGTTTTTAATAGTGTTATTTTATGTATCAATCCTGTTCTACTTTTTACAGAGAATGCAAGTGTTTGATAGTAGACTGGGTAAGGTGATTGTTCTAATAGTTGATTTTAGTTTAATAATTGGAATAAATTGCTTAAATATAACTACGCTGCTTCATTTTGAAATAGTTCCAATGGCATTTTTGTTTTACTATCTAGGATATTGTGTAAAGCATTATAATTGGGAAATATCATCGAATAAGACCTCCTGTTGGATTTTTTTGATTCCCGTAGTCGTAGTAATTTCGTTAGTTAATAATCCAGTTGCTATGTATGAAAACAAATATGGTAATATGTTTCTGTTTTTAGTTGGCGCAATTTCTGGAATTGTATTTGTTTGTGAACTTGCTAAGGGGCTGGAGAAGAATGTTTTGTTAGGATGGTATGGCAGAAATTCGATAATTGTATATGTTCTGCATTTTAGTATGATTAAGATTTTACATTTTGTAGGAAAGAAAATTTTGCCACAAATTATTCAAAATAATTACAATTATCCGTTTAACTGGTGCTACTTTAGTATTATAACACTATTGATGATACCAACGATTATGTTTTGTAATAGATTCGTACCATTTTTGTTTGGAAAGAGAACGTGTAAATCATAGACCAAGTTATAATTTATCGGATGATGATCCATCTCTGGTACTAAAATGTAACTAAAATAGCGAATGCTGTCAGAGCAGTATTTATTTTTAAAAATATGAAAATATTGACACATAAAAATATACATAAAATAGGAGAAAAGAGTTATTATGACACAACAGGCTTGTATTGCTGATAATACTTTAACTTCAAGAGATTCAAATTTGGATACTATGAAAGCAATTTTAATAACGCTAGTTGTTTTTGGACATTGTATATCCAATTTATTTGATGTGCATTCGCAGTGGATTTTTATTCTGATTTATTCGTTTCATATGCCAGCATGGTTTATGTCAAGTGGAGTAGTATTTAAATCATCATACAGTATCGGAGAGTTTATTAAAAAAAAGACAAAAGGGCTGATGTATCCTTTGATTGGATTTATTGTTCTTCTGGAAGTATATTATTGGGGGATGAACTTACTTCAGCATAATATTAAAAACTATTTGATTGAACATTATAGTATGAGTGCTATTTTACGAAATATTTTGTTTTTGCCTAATGGAAGTTGGGGGGGGTTATGGTATTTACCGTCGCTCTATGTTTTGTGCATTATTGGGTATATAATAAACAAGATTTCTCAAAATATAATAAAGTGGTCTTGCATAGTCTTATGTACGATAGTTGGTTTTATTATGATTAATTATGGAATTCAGGTTCCATTTTATGCAGAGATATCTCTGATTGCTATGCCGTTTTTTTACCTAGGGAAACCGATATATAACTGGGAAAAAAAACAGAAAAGTTTTAATGCAAAAATTTACCTTGTTATATTTAGTGGACTTTGGTTAGTCATGACATTTGGTTGTTTGTGTAATAGGCACATTGTAGTTGAAATGGCTTCCGGTAATGTTGGAAATCCATTTTTATTTTATATAATAGCGACCTTGGGAAGTATTAGTCTTATGTTTATTTCTCAGTTTATCAAATCAATTCCAATAATTCAGTTGGTTGGACGAGAAACGCTATTTATATATGGTTGTCATTATCCTGTTGTGGCACTTGCTAGATTTGTTGTTAGAAAAGTGATTTCAGTACAAAATATAATTGTTTTGACGATAATTTCTTTTCTAATTGCTATCGTAATAATTGCATTTTTGGTTTTAATAAAAACAATTTTTAAATCAAAGTTACTTAAAAAGTAAAGGTCAAGGTTAGAGTGTGATTATTAAATATTTGATAGTATAGTATAAGGTGCTAGACACTATTAAAATTTTGATGGAGGAATCCTATATGAATTTAGTACAACAATTTCAGAATTTGATTGATCCTTCTACAACATTGGGGGCATTTTTAATTAGTTTAATAGCCGGAATTGTAGTCTCTTTTTTATTTGGTATGAAATTTCAAAGGAAAATTGATAAGAAAAATAATATCGAAGCCGAAAAAGCTGATTCAATTCATCAAGACATTCATAAAAAGAGTGCATCAGATTCAGAGAGTGAAAAAGTGAAAAAGTCCAATAGCATAAAAGCTGGAATAGTAACTGGTACAATTAAACAAGATGTTGAAGAGTAAGAAAATATACCATGCTGAAATATATTTTTGAAAAAATAAAAAGATTATTCCAAAAGAATAGGAAATTGAATAGTATTCAGGTTGGTACCGTAGAAAACGGAAATATATATCAAGATTCGATAATTAAAATCGAAAATCCAGCAATAGCAATCAACCATGTAAAAGACAATCCAGAGGATTTAAAGATAACATTGGATTCAATTTCGAATGCATTGTTAAAATCGAGTAAAGCTTTACCGCACGGATACCAAGTTGTTGTAAATATGAAAGATGGAAAAGCTTATATACATAGTGAGCCAGTAAATGAGGAAGCACGACAACAGTATCCTCAGAAAGTAAAAGCGACAGCTAAGATAAATATACCTGTAGATATGTCATTGCAGGACGCGTTAAATAGAGCAAGAATTTCACAAGCACCTATTAATATCGAAATGCTTGATATGCAAATAATGATTGGAGATAAAATTGATCCATATCAAGAAGAATTTCAGAAAGAATGGAGAAATCTTACATTTAAAATTGTTCCTGAAGAATTACCAATGGGCATGAATTGTGTGATTGGAATCGAGGGTATTCCATATAGGTATGACACAGTTATGAGAATGCAACCAGTAGACCCAGATGCAGGTATAATTAAAATATCTAATGAAGAATACTCGAAGGATTTTGTTTTAGTTTTGACGTATCATATTAATACAAAAGCAACAGATTTTTCATATCGATTTTCTGGGAAGTCGTGGAAAAGCATATATAAATTTTTGAATTTTATGAAGGCGGCAATTCCAGGTAATAGATTGTTTGTTTGTGTAACAGCGAAAAATCAAGATTTATTTAGTTTAAAACTGGGTCGGATTTTATTAGACGATGAAGATGAATATGATAATATCAATTATAATATTGATATTGTCAAAAGACTGCTAATGATCGAAAATCAATATGGAATTCAATTCCCTACAGATCAAGAATTGTCCAATGAAGATATAGAATTGATAAGCTTTTTGTCTAATAGTATCATGAATAAACCAAGTGGTTTTACTTGGGATAACTTTAATTTGACAGCAAATTTTCATGCAATTGAACCCGATGGAATATATAATGATACTTGTTTAGAATTTAGAGAAAATGTAAGCATTACAATATTAGGACAAAAGATTAATGACTTGATTGTAAGAGTTGAACTTGAGTCAATTAGAATTTCTAATCTAGATAGTATAAAAAAGGCAGTTAAAACACATAAAACCGAACAAATACAAATTTCTCTAGTACCGGGTTATAAAGGGAATCATGGAACAAGAATAGTTGTATTATAAGGAGCGTCTAGGAGACATAAGGTGCTAGACCATTAAAACGGAAGTTCTATGCAATCACCAGCCTCTCTGTGATGAGTAGCAGGTAACGTAGATATAGCGGCTAAAATGTAAAAAATACAGAGAGAAAGAGATAATGTGCGTATAATGAAATGGTTCAATAGTCTATTTAATAAAAAGAGTAACGATGTTATTTTATCTAATGTGGGAAATACATCTGAGAAAAATGAAGTTTATTGCACAAATATTGATAATCACCATGATACTAAGAAAGATGAGTTGAAGAAAATAATGATTAAAAATCCTTTACTTGAGTTAAAAGAGGTAGAATTAAGAGATTTGAGCAAACATCAAATTGATGCTCTGGAGCAATGGTGTCGCAGATTAATTGATGATATTTTTAAGAGAAATTATGGGAGTTCCTATATTGATGCTGAAGTGCAACCAGGGCAGCCTTTAATTAAAGCAAGCATAAAGCGAACAATAGAAGAAAGAAGAAGGCAAGACCCGACCAGATTCCCTCGCTGGATTGACGGGATTGTGATGGAGGATTTGGAATATTTTATTTGTCGGGATGATTTATACGCGAATTACTTTAAGGAAATCTTTGAATCTTTTTATTCAGTTCGTGAGGAAATTCGTTCAATTCTGCAAAGATTGACCGCTATTCGAAATAAAATATCTCACGGTAATGCAGTATCAGTACATGAGGCAGAACAAGCTATATGCTATTCTAACGATATTATAAATTGTTGTAAAATGTACTATGTCAGCATTGGAAAAGATAGAGAATATAATGTGCCGGTATTTACTAGAATAAAAGACTCTTTAGGTAATGACCATCTAAGGACTCAATTAGAGGAATATCCGTGGACAGAATACTTTTTTGGAGGTCCAAGATACGATGGAGGAATTGGGGACAGACCTAGACCAATTTTTCATTCTGGTGAATTCTATAAAGTGTGGATAGAAGTTGATGGAAGCTTCAATGAGAATGCTTACATAGTATCTTGGAAGTACGAATGTGGTGAACATAAAGTCAATGGGCAGGGAAACTTTATAGAGATATTGTTTACAGATGATATGGTTTCCTATCCTTTGTATATTCAGTTTTCATTAAAAACAACTAATTCTTGGCATCGAATGGCGGCTAAGGATTGCGATGATATATTAGAGATAAACTACAAGTGTATTCTACCGCCAGTAAGTAGTTATTAATAAAATGAGAGATATAAGGTGTCAGGTACCATTTAAATTTTATAAACAAATATGTAAAGTCAAGAGAAGCAGAAAACCACTAGTTATTAGTCAGAATTGAAGTAAGCACTGTATAACCCACCATAGTGAGGGACACAAAATGCTAGGCACCATTAAAGTTCAATTTATCTCGAATTGGTTACAAACATAAAACTTTTTCAGAATATTATTGTTCCATCTGTAGAAGGTTGTCTTTATAATAACAATTTGAGTACAAGATGCCGGTTAAAATAAATAGATTATAAAGAATTTAAAACTATCGAATTAAGAGGACATGATAATGAACCTAGTTTTTTACCTTTCAGATCATGGATTTGGTCATATGTCAAGGAACATATCTGTTATAGCAAGTGTTATTAAAAGATATGATTCATATGTTTACATTGTATGCGGAAAGAGACAGTTGGAGTTTGCTAAAGATGTTCTCAGAACTATGCTTGATGAAGAACTGTGTAGCAGGATTATATATAGGGAAGAACATACTGATATAGGTCTTGTATTACATGATGGAACTCTTGATGTAGATGCTAAGAAACTGGCTGATGCATGTGATATGTATGTGGAGTCAGTACCAGAAAGAAGCCATAGAGAATCGCAATGGTTAAAGGATAATTGTATAGATGCGGCATTGTGTGATATGCCTGTATTGGCGATTAAAGCATGTGATATGGCAGGGGTGCCTATGTTATATGTTGGTAATTTCACATGGGTAGAGTTATACAGAGAGTTTCTGCCAGATAGGATTACAGATGTATATGAAGCATATTACAAGCTGATAAGACATGCACTTGTTTTACCTTTTCATACTGAAGAGATGTTATCAGTAATTGATAATGCCAGAATTAAAGAGACTGGCTTACTTTCAAGACCATTTAATGAAGAAAATGTACGTGATATCAAGAATGGTATTAATAGTCCGATTGTATTTGTCTCTATAGGGATGTCTGCACATTTTAACACAATTATAGATGTTGATAATGTAGATGCATTTTTCATAACAACTGAGGGCGTGCCTCTTAGTGGGGATAATGTAATGGTTATAGGTAAAGATACTATTAATACACAGGATTATATTAAAGCTGCTGATTATGTTATATCGAAGGCTGGATGGGGGACAGTATCTGAAAGTGTACTTGCCGGAAAGCCAATGGCACTTTTTAGAAGAGATGGAGTGTTAGAGGATCGTAATACTATAAGACAGCTATGTGACAGGCATATGGCAATATCTGTTACTCAGGATGATTTATGTAATATGAATAGTGTTATTGAGCATTTAAAACAATTGGATGAAGACTGCTTTGAGGGATTTTATGACGCTGCAAATGCGGTTGCAGACGAGCTGGTAAGCATAATTGGTTAGAGGTATATAGCTATGAATAATTATGAAGAATTATTTTCAACATCGAATACTGTTCATTCTAATAGAATCTTATATACACCATCTTCATTTGCTAAAGAGGCATTATTACATATACAGGAAACAGGTGAACTAACGGCGATTAAGCCGCATACTTCAGGAAGAGTGGGAATGAATTCATACTTGTGTTTTATTGTAGAAGATGGGGATGGAGAGCTTAGCTTTGAGAACCATACATATGAATTGCATAAGGGAGACTGTGTGTTTATTGACTGTCAGAAGGAGTATAGCCATTCTACAGGATACAATCATGGAAATTTGTGGACTTTGAAATGGTGTCATTTCTACTCATCGAATATGTATCTGATATATGAAAAATATAAAGAACGTGGTGGAACAACTGTATTTCATCCTCATAATATTAAGCGTTTTTCTGATTTAATGAGTGACATATATAAAGTTGCAGCCTCATCTGATTATGTGAGAGATATGAAGATTAATGAATTATTAGCTTCATTAATATGTATGCTGATGGAAGAATCATGGAATCCGGAGAATGCCAGCTCTGCGCATAAAAAAGCCGAGATTGTAGCAATAAAAGAGTATCTTGACGAGAATTATAAAGAGAGAATATCGTTAGATGAGCTTGCTAATAAGTTCTATATCAGCAAATATTATATGTTAAGGCTTTTTAATGAATCGTACGGAACAACTATTAATAATTATGTTAATGTTTTGCGTATCACCAAAGCCAAGCAGATGTTGAGGTTCTCTGATAAGAGAATTGATGAAATTGGACAGGCTGTAGGAATGGATGATCCTAATTATTTCAGCAGGGCTTTTAAGAAGGTAGAAGGAATCAGTCCTTCTGAATATCGTAAAATGTGGTAAGTCATATAATCAATGGTTTTACATTCGCAGTAATTCGGATGTGAAGCCATTTTTTGTTTTAAATAGAGCAATATTGTGCTAACATTTGCTACATTTGTCTATTCATCAAGTCAGTTTTAGTGTTTAGAATAAGACTAACTTTCTAATACATTATAGATACAAGGAGAATCAAGTATGAAAAAAGCGATTATTACAGGGGTAACAGGACAGGATGGATCTTATCTTGCAGAGCTGCTTATAGAGAAGGGATATGATGTTCATGGTATTATAAGAAGATCATCAGTTGATTTCAGAGAGAGAATTGCTCATCTCGAGGGTAATCCACAGTTCCATCTTCATTATGGAGATTTAGCAGACTCTACAAGTCTTATATCTGTTATTTCTAAGGTAAGACCAGATGAAATATATAATCTTGCAGCACAGAGCCATGTTCAGGTATCTTTTGATGTTCCTGAATATACAGCAGATGTTGTTGCAACAGGTGTATTAAGAGTTCTTGAGGCTGTCAGAATGTGTGGTCTAGCTGATACATGTAAGATATATCAGGCTTCTACATCTGAATTATATGGTAAAGTTGAAGAAGTACCACAGAGAGAGACAACTCCTTTCCATCCATACAGTCCATATGCTGTTGCTAAGCAGTATGGTTTCTGGATTGTTAAGGAATATAGAGAAGCTTATAATATGTTCTGCTGTTCAGGTATTCTGTTCAATCATGAATCAGAGAGAAGAGGAGAGACATTTGTAACAAGAAAGATTACTCTTGCAGCAGCCCGTATTGCACAGGGTAAGCAGGAGAAGTTATATCTTGGTAATCTTTCAAGTCTTCGTGACTGGGGATATGCTAAGGATTATGTAGAGTGTATGTGGCTTATTCTTCAGAATGACAAGCCAGAAGATTTCGTTATAGCAACAGGTGTGCAGCATTCAGTAAGAGAGTTCTGCCAGCTTGCATTCCATGAAGCAGGTATTGAACTTGAATTCAAGGGTGAAGGAATGGACGAAAAGGGATATGATAAGGCAACAGGAAAGGTTCTTGTTGAAGTATCTCCTGATTTCTACAGACCTACAGATGTTGTTAATCTTTGGGGAGATCCTACTAAGGCTAAGACAGAACTTGGATGGAATCCAACTAAGACTTCATTCGAGGAACTTGTTAAGATTATGGTTGAACATGATATGAAGAAGGTTGCTGTTGAGAGAGCCGGAGAGTATGTTGCATGCAATCTTGAAGAATATCTTGAGAAAGGTGTTGTTAAGTAATTATGATGGAGAAGAACGCTAAGATATATGTTGCAGGACACAGAGGAATGGTTGGTTCTGCTATAGTAAGAGAACTTGAAAGACAGGGATATAATAATATTATTACAAGAACACATAAGGAATTAGATCTTTGCAGACAGGATGCTGTAGAAAGCTTTTTTGCAGAAGAGAAACCAGAATATGTATTCTTAGCAGCGGCTAAGGTTGGTGGAATTGTTGCTAATCAGAATGCACTTGCTGATTTTATGTATGATAATATGATTCTTGAGATGAATGTTATTAATTCAGCATGGAAGAATGGCTGCAAGAAGCTTGAATTTCTTGGATCATCATGCATATATCCAAGAATGGCACCACAGCCTATGAAGGAAGACTGCTTACTTACATCTGAGCTTGAGAAGACTAATGAAGCATATGCACTTGCTAAGATATCAGGACTTAAGTATTGTGAGTTCCTTAATAAGCAGTATGGAACAGATTATATATCAGTTATGCCAACTAATCTCTATGGTCCTAACGATAATTATCATCCTACACATAGCCATGTTCTTCCTGCTCTTATCAGAAGATTCCATGAAGCTAAGGTTAATGGATTATCTGAGGTTACATGCTGGGGAGACGGCAGTCCTTTAAGAGAATTCTTATATGTAGATGACCTTGCTAATCTGTGTGTATTTCTTATGAATAATTATAGTGGTGATGAGACTGTTAATGCTGGTACAGGTAAAGAGCTTACTATTAAGGAGCTTACAGAACTTGTTGCTAAGGTTATTGGATACGATGGTAAGATTCTCTGGGATACAACTAAACCTAATGGTACACCAAGAAAGCTTCTTGATGTGTCTAAGGCAGAGAAGCTTGGCTGGAAATATAAGACAGAGTTAGAAGAAGGAATAAGATTATCATATGAGGATTTCCTCAATAATCCAATGAGAGCTGAGAGATAATTATTATGAAGTGTGTTATATTGGCGGGAGGATTAGGCAATACATTATGGCCACTCTCAAGAAAGAACTATCCTAAGCAGTTCCTTAATATATGTGAGGGCAGATCTCTTTTACAGGATACTATTGTAAGAAATATGCCATTTGCAGATGAATTTATCATTGTTACTAATGAAAGCTATGCAGATATTATGGAGACACAGCTTAAGGTATTTCAGGATGTAAGATACAGGATAATATACGAGAGTAAGAACTGCGGTACATTTGCCGCAGTTTCTTTAGCAAGCATTTTTCTTAACCCATCAGACCTTATGATGGTTACTGTTTCTGATCTGGTAATAGAATCAGGCAGTTACAAAGATTCTATCATAAGAGCGAAAGAAGCAGCCCAAACAGGAACGATAGCTAATATTGTTTCATCTGTTAATGGTGAGCATGCGGGAATATATGTATGCATGGTTGGTGCATTTAACAGAGCCTTACGTGGGATATATCCGGATATTGCCCAGACTAAGAAGGCGATAAGGAGAAAACTTAAGACTGTAAGCCATATTATTAATGTTCCGGAATCTATTATGAACCGTTTCCCTAAAATGCGTATGCAGGCAGATTTATTTACCAAGATAGATAATATAACAGAGCTGACTGCAGATTTTGAATATAGGGATATTGATTGTATAGCAGACATTAAGGATGAGGATAATCAAAGCGATTACGGACATAGAAATATTATCGATAATGACTGTGAAGATGTGGTAATGATTAATACTGCTGATAAGCATCTTATTGTTGCTAATCATATCAACAATATATCTATTGTTAATACGGAGGATGCAACATATATATCAGACAGAGAACACATTTCTTTAATCAAGGATATTGTTAAATCTCATGTAGAAGAGTATAAGCCTTATTTTGACAGTTCCAAGGTTTCATTTCGTGAATGGGGAATGCATCAGGTATTGTGTATGACTAAGGATTATAAGGTCAAGAAAGTAACTTTGTACCCTGGTATGAGTATGAAAATGCATTGCCATGAACACCGCTCTGAAAGCTGGATGGTTGTTGATGGTATTGCAACTATTCAGATAGGAGATGATGTTGCAGAATATGGCAGGGGAGCAACTGTAAGCATACCTGTTGGCATGCCACATAAGGTTTCTAATCATGGAACTGAGAATGTGGTTATTATTGAGACTGGTATAGGCGAGATTATGTCTGAATCTGATTTCTTACGAATAGAACCTGTTCAGGAGTCTCATAAAATTCCTGATATTATCAGACTTGAACCAGCTTTTAAGGATTATCTGTGGGGTGGAACCAAGCTAAGAACTGTATTTGGCAAGAAGTGTGATTATGATATTATTGCGGAAAGCTGGGAGTTGTCTGCTCATCCAGATGGACAGTCAATTATTGCGGATGGTCCATATAAGGGAATGTATTTCGGTGAATTTATTGAAAAATTTGGAGCAGATACAGTTGGCTGGAAGAGTGGGTCACTTGACCGTTTCCCAATTCTTATAAAGTTCATAGATGCTATGAAGCCTTTATCTATCCAGATTCATCCAGATGATGAGTATGCATTAGGAAATGAGAATGAATTTGGCAAGAATGAAATGTGGTATGTTGTTGACTGTGAACCCGGCGCTTATCTGTATTGCGGTCTTTCTAAGGATGCCAGCAAAGAAGAGATAAGAGAACGTATTGAGAATAACACAATAACGGATATTCTTAATAAGGTAGAAGTCAGCAAAGGTGACTGCGTTATGGTCAAAGCCGGCACAATTCATGCTATTGGAGCCGGAATCCTTATATGTGAAATACAGCAGAATTCTAATTGTACTTATCGTATGTACGACTATGACCGCAGGGACAAGTTCGGAAATAAGCGCGAACTGCATGTCGATAAAGCACTTGATGTTGTTGATACTAAAAAGTATGTACCATATGAAAGCTGCGAAGACACAGACGATAAGGCGTTGGAAGAGGCAGCTATAACTCTTGAAGAGGATTCAACAGCTGGACAGCTATTAGTCAGCTGCAAGTATTTTGAATGTTACAAATATGACATATCTGACCATGTAACAATTAATGTCGACACAGCATCTTTCCGTTCTGTAATCTTTACAGAAGGAAAGGGAACTATCAGGGTTGACGACAACATTAAAAACTACAAAGCCGGCGACAGCTTCTTCATAACTGCAGGCAATAAGACTGTGGAGATTGAGGGAGATGGCGTGGCGATTGTTACTAATGTGTGAGAAAAGAGTAGCATATTATATATCTCCGTTGGCAAGGCATTTGCTTTGCTGGCGGAGATTTTTTGTTGCTCTGAAATGGGGCTGTGAATTGTAATACTGATTGATAAGAAGATTATAATATGTTATTATCTAGTTAAGTCGGAATGTGAAAATAATTGTATGGATTAATTCAGGATTACATAGGGTAAGGAGCAATATGCTATGGATAGAGTTGGGTTAATTCGCGATAAAAGAATTTTATATTATAGTTGTTTATTAATATTAAGGGAGGCTGATAATGCCTCTCTTAATGTGTTATGTATTTAATCATGCTTTATTCTTTAAAACAAAATTTATAAAAATTAGGGAAAGTATTAATACACAATATGATTATGTTGAATCAATAGCTAGAAATGAATATGCGTTTACAGATGAAGAAATAGATAAAATAACATTAGCATTAGAAAATCTAGAAGTTAATATTTCTATTCGTGATTATATTCAAATTTTAAATGCTGCTTCAGAATTAAAGGAACGATGGATATATGAACAGATAATTCCAGAAAAATGTATAGCGGAAGAGAATTGTGAAAATGTTATTAATTGGTATAACTCTTTACCAATAGCTATATTTTATTTTGCTGGCAGTTTTTGGCCTCAAAAAATATATAGAGATTTTAAGGGATTAAAAAGAATTTATAATAGAATATATTACGTTGTTAAAGATAAAGATATTGTAGAACAATATTCAGATTGCCCCAATTTTATAAAGCAAACAAGACTAATAGATGTATTAAGTGTAATGCGATTCCTTCGAGAGATGCCACCTATTTATTCTGAAAGGATTGAAGAGACTTGAGAGTTAATATAAGGTGTCACTCATCGATTAATATTTATTGTCAGTTATATTTGTTATTAGTCGGAATGCTTGAATGATTATGTAGACAACGAAATAATGATAAAAGGATAGGAATCTTTTATATGAATTTATTTAAGAAATATGGAAGCAATATAAGTTATAAAGATATTTTAGAAGCTGATGGTGCATATGCTACATTTCATGTTAATTATGGTAAATCTCCTGTGTTTAATGGAATAAGTGGGAGAGATATAGTAAAGGATACGCCTGAACATGTATCACTTGATGATATATTAAATCATAGAAGTTTTTTAAGCTCTGTCAGCGATATAGAAAGTAATGTGAAAAGAGAAGATAGGATATTAAGATGGAAAGAGTACTGGCTTGAATATGTTAACGCATTTGACAAAATGACATATGTATTACCAGATTCAATTGTTACTTTGAATATTGGAAGGCAGGCAATAGAAAATGGATTTAAGTATTTGATTGTAAAGAAAAATGGACAGATAACCAAAGAGGCTAGAAAACATAACTTACAGTTGTTAGCTCATATAGTTTTTGATGAATATAACATTAAAGATGAATATATGGCATATGTTGAAACATTTTGTGAAAAATATGATAAATGTATAGAAAATGGGTATGCAGAGTATTTTAGATTTCCTGAATATAAGCAGAGTGAATATTTCGCAGGAACTTTTTTGGATATTAGATGGCTATCATATAATTTTGCATTGATAATACTGAAATTGCTACATTTCGCTGGACTGGATGATGAATTTTAATATCGAGTGCAGGGTTCAGAATGTTTTCGGGGTGCTGAATGCCATATAAATTCTTATAAATATATAAATCCGTATTTACAAAGAATAATGCTAGTGATATACTTATACAAAATAAAGTTAACTTATAAATATATTGAGAATATGAGGACAAAGTCATGAAAACAATCAGTGATAGAATTTTTGAATTACTAAAAGAAAAAGGAATGAGCCAGAAAGAATTTTCTGCGAGAACAGGTATAGCAGAAAGTTCAATTAGCGACTGGAAAAAGAAGAGAACTAATCCGGTGAGTGATAAGATTCTCATTATATGTGAGGCACTTGAAGTAACACCTTATGATTTGTTATCTGGAGCTGAGCATACAGGAAATAGAAGCCGTACTAATGATACATATGTAATAAGTAAAGGAACAGATATAGGTGTTTTAGTGGAGTCTTATCAGCAGTTAAGCACAGAGCAGCAGAAAAGGCTGATGGGCTATTTGGATGCTATAAAGGGATAATTTTAAAGCACTAAAATAGAATTGACCAAGTCTTAGTTTGATGATAGACTTATTTTATTCTATATATTGCTTAGATAAGGGAGTATATGGGAAAGTTACAATTTATAGAAGTTGATAGTAAAGTTGAAGATATTATATTTGATTGTGGGATCGAATCAATAAATAATTATATAAGAGAATCATATTATCCCCACATTGTTCAAAATGCTTATACATATAATATAATGTATAAAGATATTATTTTAGGTTATTATCAAATTATGTTTAGGGAAATTAAACTTGAAGATTTTCCAGAAGAAATATCAGATTATAGTACAGAGATAAATAATGGTAAATTGTCTGCTGTACATATTAGATTTATAGCTATAGATGAAAAATATCAAAAGAATGGGATAGGAACAGCAGTCTTACATACAATAATAGAAAAAGTTAGGCAGCTTTCGATTTTTTGGCCAATAAGAGTAATAACAATTGATGCTAAGTTGGATTTAATAGGGTGGTATAGTAAAATTGGCTTTAATAAGATGATTAATAATACTGCGGGACAGGATGGAACGACAGAAGCCATGTATTTTGATTGTATGAATCACATGAATCAATTGAAAGAATATTTAGATAGTAAAATATAATTAAAGGAGATAGTTTATATGGCTAGTGAAGTTGTTGACACAATTGTATTATCAGGAGAGGATTCAATTAATTTTGCTAATAATTTATTTAGACCATCAATAGATTTTTTGAATTCAAATTCTCAAATACTTGCATCTATTGAAAAAAATATTCATATTACAGATATAGATAATGGTTTTGTGGCTGATATTGCGAATTTAGATTTGGATTTTTTGGACAAAACTGGCGAAGAAGATAGGAGAAAAGAATGATGATATTCCGTTTTACATAAAAGCTATAGAAGGGGCTAACTTTAGATGGAATGATGAATTAGATGACAATATGATTGAAAAATTGTTGAATCAGAATGCTCCATCATTATTATTATCATATTTAAGACCGATTGTTGCACAAGTAACATCAGCATCAAAATATGGAACATATAATATTCCTTTTGTTAATTTTACCAAACCTATGAATTGAATAGAGAGTATGAGATATAAAGAAAAGTCCGGGACAATGTCTCGGACTTAGTTATTTTGGAGAAATTTAATTTCAAGATGTCGCATGTCATAAGACTTTAACACTACTAGTAGAATTACTGAAAACATTATAAAAAATATTTTGATAATATATAAAAATAATACATGCTTATTGCGATTTATATAGGAATATCCTATAATAATCTTATTAAGAGAGCATATGAGGTGAATAATAATGGTAGATAAAAAGCAATTGGAAGAAGTTTATAAGCAAAATTTGGAAAGTGATATTATTAATGAAATTTCTGAAATGAAGGGAATTGATTTACGAAAAGCGTTTGATATATATTATTCCAGCAAACTTGCTGAACAGATTTCAAATGACAGTTATGGAATAGAGAATATGGACGCAAAATATCTAGCAGAAGATTTGATAGAGAATGAACCAGAGTTTTTTGAATAGTTCCCAAAGGAGGCCCCATGAAAGAATACGATAAATACCTAAAGCTTTTAAAAGAAAAATATCCCACAAAGCAGTCAGTTTACCGTGAACTTATTAATCTGAATGCAATTATGAATCTGCCGAAGGGAACAGAGCATTTTATGAGTGACCTCCATGGTGAATATGATGCATTTTACCATATAATTAATAATTGTTCGGGGGTAATTAAAGAGAAGGTAGCGATGCTGTATGGAGATGAGCTTACTGTATTCGAGCAGCAGGAGCTGTGCACTCTGATATATTATCCGAGAGAGAAGCTGTCAAAGCTTATGGATGAGAATAAGGTTAATGATGAATGGTACAGAAATGTACTTGGCCAGCTGATTCAGATTGCAAAGCTGCTGTCGTCTAAATACACAAGATCCAAGGTGCGAAAAGCAATGCCAGCGGATTTTGCATATATTATTGATGAGCTTATACATGCACAGAAGGATGAGGATGATAACAGAAGTGTTTACCACAGACAGATTATGGAAACAATTCTCAGTCTTCACAATGGTGATGAGTTCCTTATTGCGCTGACTGATCTGATTAAGAGACTGGCTGTGGATCATCTTCATATACTGGGCGATATATATGACAGAGGACCGCATGCGGATAAGATATTGGATCTGTTGATGGAGCATCACAGTGTTGATATACAGTGGGGTAATCATGACATATTGTGGATGGGAGCATTTTGCGGCAATCCGGTGTGCATGGCACTTGTCGTCAGAAATAATATTAAATACAAGACTATGTCAATACTTGAGAATGGCTATGGAATAAGCCTTAGGTTCCTTCTGCAGTTTGCAGTTAAGACGTATTCAGATAAAAATGTTGATGATGCAGTATATAAGGCTATTTCCGTAATATTATTCAAGCTTGAGGGGCAGCTTATTAAGAGGCATCCAGAATATAGAATGGAAGGAAGACTTCTGTTAGACAAGATGGATCTGGATAAGGGCATTGTAAGAATTGGTGACAGGGAATATTTTCTTAACACCACTGAGTTCCCAACAATTGATATGAATAATCCTTATGAGCTGACGATGGAAGAAATGTTCCTGATGGGAAGATTCAGAGCAGATTTCATCAACAGCACAGTACTTGAGAGGCATATTAATTTTCTATATGACAAAGGAAACATTTATAAGATTCATAATGGAAATCTTCTGTTCCATGGCTGCGTGCCACTTGATGAACAAGGGGTGTTTGACGGAATTGTTGTGGATGGTAAGTCATATACAGGTCGTGAGTATCTTGACTATTGCGAGTCGATGGTGAGACAGGCAAGAACTGGTGATTCGGACGCAGTGGATTTTATGTGGTTTTTATGGAGCAATATATTATCGCCGGTAACGGGAAGGTGTATTAAAACATTTGAAAGAACATTCCTTGACAAGGAGAAAAATGCTGACTATAATAATGCGATTAAAGAAGACAAGAATCATTACTATGCCCAGTATGAACATGAGAGAATCTGCAAGATGATTTTAAGGGAGTTTAATCTTTACAATGAGAATGCACATATTATTAATGGTCATACTCCTGTCAGAACGAAGGAAGGGCAGCATCCAGTCAGGGCTAATGGAAAACTGATTGTTATAGACGGCGGTTTCTGCGAAGGATATCATGACGCTACAGGAATAGCCGGATATACACTTATCTATAATTCTCATGGAATGAAGATTAAAGAGCATCATCCATTTATGAGCATTAACATGGCAATTAATAGCAACAGGGATATTGAATCTGAGTCGCAGGTTGTCTATGTGGAAAAGCAGCGCGTGTTCGTAAAGGACACTGATAATGGTAAGCAGATTGCTGAGGAGATTAATGATTTGATGAATCTTCTGGAGTGGTATAATACATAAAGTAACCAATATATAAAACATTAAGAGAGGACGTATAACATGGAGATTTACGAGATGATTGATTTACAGGATTGTCCGAGATGCTTCGGACCATCTATACTTGAAGAAGAGGACCATGGTTATTATGTGACATGTCTGGATTGTGGATGTCAGTCAGCAACTTTTGAGTTTAAGAACGATGATGAAAGACTTGAGGCTGCAAGAAGAACAGCAGAGTTATGGAACACGGGTAAGGTAATCTATACAGGACGCACCGAGTAATAAGTTAGAAAAAGAATTGATTAGAAGAGTTAATTAAGGAGACATCAGGTTATGAAAAGTAAAGAAGAATTATTTAATATGACAATAGTTGAGATGAGAGAGTATATTAATTCTCTTTCTAACTCAGAAATCGATGAGGTTGTTAAGATATTTGAAGAGGATGATACAGAGAAAGATCCACTTACACTTCTTACAGCACCTAAGCTTTTTGATTATATGAAGCACGCTAACGGTACAGTTGATATTGAATTTTAGTCAGTATGGATAATACCAGTAATATAAGGAAGATGAATTTATGAAATATTCAATTGATACACATACTCATACACTGGTAAGCGGACATGCGTATAATACTATAGATGAGATGGCGGCGTATGCGGCAGGCATCGGAGTTACTCATCTTGCAATAACAGACCATGCACCTAAGATGCCGGGAAGTGCAGGCATATTATATTTTTCTAACATGGGAATTATTCCAAGACAGAAATGTGGAGTGAAGATATATATGGGCTGTGAGGTCAATATCATGGATTATGATGGTAATATTGATCTTAAGGAATACGGGCTCAAAGGCTGTGATGTTGTTATAGCAAGTCTTCATATTCCATGTATCAAGCCGGGAAGTATTGAACAGAATACCAATGCTTTAATTAAGGCGATGGACAATCCATATGTAAATATTATAGGACATCCTGATGATTCAAGATACCCTGTAGATTATGAGCGTCTTGTGAGAGCAGCTAAGGAGAAGCATGTGCTTCTTGAACTTAATAATACTTCTCTTAATCCGTCAGGACCAAGACAGGGAGCTTACGAGAATGATGTGCATATGCTTAATCTGTGCAAGGAGTTAGGCGTCAGTATTTCTATAGGAAGTGATGCACATATTAAAGAGAGCATATGTGATTTTGACAGGGCATATAAAGTTATTGAAGATACAGCATTTCCAGATGAACTGATTGTGAATAGTGACTACAGATTATATGAGTCGTTTATCGGCAGAAAAGATTGATAATGGTTGATATATGACTAATACTGTGGTAGTATGTGGAATGAAATTTGATTATGTATTCAGACCAAGGAGGATGTAATGGTTGTTTTATTAGCAGGTGGAGCAGGATATATTGGCTCACATACAGCAGTTGAATTACTTAATGCAGGACATGAAGTTGTTATTGTCGATGATTATAGTAACAGTTGTCCGGAATCGATAAAGAGAGTTGAAGAGATTACTGGCAAGAAGGTAGTTTCTTATGAAGCAGATGTTAAAGATAAAGAAGCTATGCAGAAGATTTTTGCAGAAAATCATATAGACTGCGTTATACATTTTGCAGGACTTAAGGCTGTAGGTGAGTCAACAAGATTGCCAGCTAAGTATTACCGCAATAATATTGATACAACACTTACTCTTATTGAGTGTATGAAGGAAGCAGGAGTTACTAAGATTGTATTCTCATCTTCAGCAACTGTATATGGAGACCAGAAGCCACCATATAATGAGACAATGCATAAGGGTGACTGTACTAATCCATACGGATGGACTAAGTCAATGATGGAGCAGATTCTTACAGACTGTGCACAGGCTGATCCTGAGCTTACGGTTATATTACTCAGATATTTCAATCCTATCGGAGCACATGAATCTGGAAAGATTGGTGAAGATCCACAGGGAATTCCTAACAATCTTATGCCATATGTATCACAGGTTGCTGCAGGTGTAAGAGAGCAGCTTACTATATTCGGGGGAGATTATCCAACTCCTGATGGAACATGCAGAAGAGACTACATCCATGTTGTTGACCTTGCATGTGGTCATCTTAAGGCTGTTGAATATGCGGATACTCACAAGGGTGTTGAGATATTTAATCTTGGAACAGGAACTCCATACAGTGTTCTTGAAATCGTTAATGCATTCCAGAATGCTACAGGGGTTAAGGTTAATTATAAGATTGGAGACAGACGTCCTGGAGATATTCCAGACTCATGGGCAGATGCATCTAAGGCACATGATATATTAGGATGGACTGCTAAGAAATCATTAGAGGATATGTGCAGGGATGCATGGAACTGGCAGAGTCATAATCCTCATGGATACAGAGATTAATCATATATGGATAGATTAGGAGATTATAATATCCGCAGAATTATATTTGCAATACTTGCGGTTACATGGATGGTTGTTATATTTTCTTTTTCGGCAAGACCGGGAGAAGAATCAGAAAACCAGAGTATTAAGGCTGGAATGGCTGTGTGTCATATATTTGTTCCGGGATTTGATAATATGAGTGAGGAACAGCAGATTCATATGGCACAGACAATTGACTATCCGGTAAGAAAGACCGCACATGCAATGGAGTATGCACTGCTTGCAGGACTTGTATTAGGTGTGGTTACAGCAGTAGTAATTAATATAAGATATGTTGCTATATCAGCATTTATAGCAATATTATATGCGGCGACAGATGAATTTCATCAGCTCTTTGTGCCGGGAAGAAGTGGAAGAGTAACAGATGTGCTTATTGATGGCTGCGGGGCTGTTATAGGAACTCTTATTATTATGGGAATTTCAAGAGTTATTGCCAGAATAAGACACAATAAGAAGTCTGGAATATAGCTTAATTATTTACAGGAGACGAAGAAGCTTATGAGCAGTACAGAAACGCTTGACAATGCAAAGATGACTAATGGACCAATAACAAGGATTTTATTATCATTTGCAGGACCGGTGCTTTTGGGTCAGCTTCTGCAACAGCTTTATAATATTGCAGATGCAGCAATTGTTGGACAGTTCTTAAGCTCTAAGGCACTGGCAGCAGTTGGTGCAACTTCTTCTCTTACATATATTGTATGTTATTTCTGTATAGGTTCATGTATAGGAATAAGTGTTCCTGTTTCACAGGCATTTGGCGCAGGAAAGAATACTGATTTAAGAAAATATTTTATTAACGGAGTCTACTTTGCACTTGCGATTGCTGTCATTATGACAGCAGTCACAGCGTCTATGAGTGGACTTTTTTTAACGTGGTTAAAGACACCTGAAAATATATTTAAGGATGCACATGTGTATCTTGTTATTATATTCTTAGGACTTCCGTTGACGGTTCTGTATAACTTCTGTTTCGGACTTCTTATGGCCTTTGGCGACAGTAAAAAATCAACTATATTTATGGCAGTATCAACTGTTATTAATATATTTCTTGATTTGTTTCTGGTTGTTGTTGTGAAGTGGGGAGTTGCCGGAGCTGCAATTGCTACTATATTTTCACAGGGAATTGCAGGTGTTCTTAGTGCTGTATATATCTTTAAGAAGTACAAACTGTTATTTCCAGTTAATGCAGATGAAAGAAAGTTCCATCCGTATTACATGAAGAACATTATTAAAATGTGCATGCCAATGGGACTGCAATATTCTATTACTGCAATTGGCGCAATTATTCTGCAATTTTATGTAAATGCACTTGGAGAAGACGCAATTGCCGGATTTACATCCGGATATAAGATTAAGAATCTGATTCTGTGTCCGTTAAATGCGTTGGGAACAGCTCTTTCATCATTCGTTGGACAGAATTTCGGAGCTAAGAGATTTGACCGTATCAGTGAAGGATTTAAGAGAACTTTAGAGATTGGTCTTATCTATTCTGTAATCACGATGATAGTATGTTTCTTTACCGGCAGATATATGGCACTTATATTCGTTAATGCAGCTGATACAGTTGTTGTCGGTTACACTGTGAAGTTTATAAGATACATAAGTGTGTTTAATGCAGAACTGGCACTTTTATTTACTGCAAGGTATTCAGTCCAGGGTATGGGCTATGGCAAATATTCTATCCTCTCAGGACTTGCTGAGATGGCTGGAAGGGCAGCTGTTGCTGTACTTCTGATACCACATTTTGGCTTTGATGCAGTGTGCTGGAATGAGGGGCTTACGTTCCTTGCAGGAATTGCAGTAATTCTGCCAATTTATATTAAACTTTTTTGCCATTTGCGTAAAAGTATGATATAATTTTTACAATTTTGGGATGAAAGAAGGATGGTCTATGTCTAAGATTATATTAACAGGTGACAGACCAACAGGTAGACTTCACTTAGGTCATTATGTTGGATCTTTAAAGCGCAGAGTTGAATTACAGAATTCAGGTGAATTCGAGAAGATTTTTATTATGATTGCGGATGCACAGGCATTAACAGATAATGCTGATAATCCGGAGAAAGTAAGACAGAACATTATCGAGGTTGCACTCGATTATCTTTCAGTTGGTATTGATCCAGTTAAGTCTAATATATTTATTCAGTCACAGATTCCACAGCTTACAGAGCTTACATTTTATTATATGAACCTCGTTACAGTTTCAAGACTTCAGAGAAACCCTACAGTTAAATCTGAGATCCAGATGCGTAATTTCGAGGCAAGTATTCCGGTAGGATTTTTCTGTTACCCAATAAGCCAGGCTGCGGATATTACTGCATTTAAGGCTACTACAGTTCCTGTAGGAGAAGATCAGGAGCCTATGATTGAGCAGTGCCGTGAGATTGTAAGAAAGTTTAACTCTGTATACGGAGAGGCTCTTGTTGAACCTGAGATTCTTCTTCCAGATAATAAGGCATGTTTAAGACTTCCTGGTACTGATGGTAAGGCTAAGATGAGCAAGTCATTAGGAAACTGTATCTACTTATCTGACACTCCAGAGGAAGTTAAGAAGAAGGTTATGAGTATGTACACAGACCCTAACCATATTCAGGTATCTGATCCTGGACAGGTTGAGGGTAACACAGTATTTACTTACCTTGATGCTTTCAGCAGTGATGAGGATTTTGCTGAATTCCTTCCTGATTATAAGAATCTTGATGAATTAAAGGATCATTACAGAAGAGGTGGTCTTGGAGATGTTAAGGTTAAGAAGTTCCTCCTTAATGTTATCAACAAGGAACTTGAACCAATCAGAGCAAGAAGACATGAATATGAAAAGGATATTCCAGAAGTATATAATATCCTTAAGAGAGGTACAGAAGCGGCTTACGCTGTTGCACAGGACACTCTTAATGATGTCAAGGCTGCTATGAAGATTGATTATTTTAATGATGCAGAACTTATTAAGGTTCAGTCAGAGAAATACAGCAGAACAGAGTAATTATTTTAATTAAATATACACACGGAGGCTTTTCTATTATGAGACATTTACTTAGTCCGCTTGATTTAAGCGTTGATGAACTGGCAAGATTATTAGACCTTGCAAGAGATATTTCAAATGATCCATCAAAGTATGGTCATGTATGTGATGGTAAGAAGATAGCCACATTGTTCTATGAGCCAAGTACTAGAACAAGATTAAGCTTCGAGGCTGCCATGATTAATCTTGGAGGTCAGGTATTAGGCTTTTCTGAGGCTTCTTCAAGCTCAGCGTCAAAGGGTGAAAGTGTTGCAGATACTATAAGAGTTATCTCTTGTTATGCAGATATATGTGCAATGCGTCATCCAAAGGAGGGTGCTCCGATGGTAGCTTCTGAGTATTCACACATCCCTATTATTAATGCAGGTGATGGTGGACATCAGCATCCTACACAGACACTTACTGATCTTATGACAATAAGGGAGCTTCGTGGTTCACTCGATAACTTTACTATCGGTTTATGTGGTGACCTTAAGTTCGGAAGAACAGTTCACTCACTTATAAGTTCATTAGTTAGATACAAGAATGTAAAGTTTGTCCTTATATCGCCTAAGGAGTTAAGAATTCCTGATTATATCAGGGATGATGTGCTTAAGGCTAATAACTGCGATTTCGTAGAAGTTGAGAATCTTGAACAGGCTATGCCAGAACTTGACATTCTCTATATGACAAGAGTACAGAGAGAAAGATTCTTCAGTGAAGATGAATATTTAAGAATGAAAGACTTCTATATACTTGATGAAGATAAGATGGCACTTGGAAAGCCTGATATGTATGTTCTTCATCCGCTTCCAAGAGTTAATGAAATATCTGTTGATGTTGACAATGATGACAGAGCTGCTTATTTCAAGCAGGTTCAGTTTGGTGTATATGTAAGAATGGCACTTATACTTACTTTACTTGGACTTGATACAGCGGTTAATCCATCATTAGCTCATGTACTTGATTCACTGGATGCATAAGGAGGAAAAATTATGTTAAATGTAGGCGAACTTAATGAAGGCTTTGTTCTTGATCATATTGAAGCAGGAAAGGCCATGATGATATACAATTACTTAGGCCTTGATAAGCTTGACTGTCAGGTTGCTATTATTAAGAATGCAAAAAGTGGTAAGATGGGAAAGAAAGACATTATTAAGATTGAAGGTGGTCTTGATCTTGTTGATCTTGATGTTTTAGGATTCGTTGACCATAATATTACTGTCAATATTATTAAGAATGGTGAAATAGTAGACAAGAAGAGACTATCTCTTCCAAAGCAGGTTACTAATATTATCAAATGTAAGAATCCAAGATGTATCACATCTATTGAGCAGGGATTAAAGCAGGTGTTCGTACTTGCTGATGAGGAAAAACAGGTTTACAGATGTAAGTACTGCGAAGAGAAATATTCATAAAAATTAATGGCTGTCGTTATTAAACGGCAGCCATTCTTAATATGTGTCATAATGCACATTTTTAATTAAGTTCTTTAATTATCATGTTATTAGGCCTTGAAATCTTAAGCTCTGGACCATTCATTATGATAAGACCTCTGTCATACTTTACAGTAAATATTGTTATAGAATTACCTTCGTTGTTCATAGACATTATGTGCTTATCATCAGGGAAAAGCTTTATGTATTTAGGATAGTCTCCACTGATTGGAAGAGAGTTGAGACTTGAAAGCTTTCCTGTCTTAGTGTCAACGTTATATATTGTAACTGTGTTATCACCTGCATTAGAGCAGAGCAGATGCCTTCCTGTACTGTCAAATGCTATATTAGCTGCTGCACTGTTAGACTTGTGGTCTCTTCTTACTGTGAATATATTCTGTACAAGTTCGAAACGGTTCCTGTCTGAGTTCTTATCATATGAGTACACGTTGATATAATTCTTCATCTCACATACAACATAGGCATACTTTCCGTCACGGCTGAATTCTATCTGTCGTGGTGCAGATTCCTGTTGTGAACGGATTATATCATATAACTTTAACTTGCCTGTTACATGGTTGAATTCATAAAGCTTTATCTGGTCGATTCCGGGATCACATACACATAAGAGCTCCTCATCTGGTGTGAATGCACTCCAGCTTATATGTGGACGAAAATTTCTTTCGGCAACACTGCCGATTCCCTTGTGGAATATTTCATCTGCAATAAATCCAACAGAGCCGTCTGCATTGATATGCATAACTGTTATCTTGCCATCGTGGTAACCAGATACTACAAGGAATCTGTTATCACTTGTAACACATATATGACATCCACGCATTCCGTTGATTGATGCTACGTTCATAAGTTCAATATTGCCATCAGCTAATATTGCATATGCTGAAACACCCTGGTCGCATATAGCGTATAAGAAGTTCTTATCAGGTGAAAATGTAATGAAAGAAGGATTATCAATTGCAACCTCTCCACGTTCTGTTATTCTTCCTTTAGCTACATCACAGTCATATATATGGATTCCTTTACTGCTTTCGTGTGTATAGCTGCCGACATAAGCTACATATTTCTTATCCATGATTATCCGCCTCCGTAAAACATATATATTACTATTTTATAGCATGAGGCATGGTTTTTCAATACTGGTCAGATACATTTTTGCTTAACCTTATCAGGACATATACTTACAAGTATGATATCAGGACCGATTGTGCGGATACATTTGAATGGAATAACATATTCATAATCTCTGCCAAGAAAACCACATAATCTTGCCGGGCCTGGAACAATAATTGCAAGTATACATCCGGATGCGGGGTCAAAGTCAATATCAATAACGAATCCTAATATGCAGCAGTCGGTATCATTGATAACTGTTTTTCCTTTAAGTTCACATAGACGCATAGGAACACCTTATTATGTGCTTATATTATTATATTGCACTGATTAACAAAGGTGTCTTTTCATATCGCGAAGGGCACATTTTTCCAGACGGCTTACCTGGGCCTGTGATATTCCTAAGTCTTTGGCAACCTCTGTCTGGGTGCGGCAGTCAAAGAAACGAAGTGTTATTATCTGGCGTTCTCTTGGGGAGAGACGGTTGATTGCTTCTTTAAGTGCAATATTACGGACCCAGTGGTCTTCTGTGTTTTTCTTATCTTTAACCTGGTCTATTACATAGAGTGTATCACCGCCGTCGTTAAACACTGGCTCATACAGTGAAATTGAAGGTGTCACGGCTTCAAGAGCAATGACTATATCTGCTTTGGATATGCCGATTTCTTCAGCTATTTCTGTAATTGAAGGCTCTTTCAGATTCTTCTTCATAAGATTTTCACGGGTTGTTATTGCCTTGTAAGCGGTATCTTTCAATGAACGGCTTACCCGTATTGTACTGTTATCACGCAGAAAACGTTTGATTTCTCCGATTATCATGGGAACAGCATATGTTGAGAATTGCACATTTAAAGACATATCAAAGTTATCAATTGCTTTTATCATGCCTATGCAGCCTATCTGGAAAAGGTCATCAAGATTCTCGCCACTCTGGTTGAAACGCTGGACGATGCTTAATACAAGTCTTAAGTTTCCTTTTATAAATGTTTCTCTTGCCTGTGTATCTCCTGATTTTATCTTTGAAAGCAGCTCTTTTGACTGAGCCGGTTTAAGAAGAGGAAGGTCACTTGTATTGACTCCGCATATTTCAACTTTGTATCCAGCCATAATCCCTCCTTGAATAATACATTTGTTTTCTGGTTTATCATTTTGAGCTTATCAACATTAAAAGGATTGACATTTTGGCCGGGCTTATTCATAATTAATTTATATATTTAATTTGGAGGTAGATAGCGTGAAGTGTCCGTTTTGTGGTAAAGATAACACTAAGGTAATTGATTCAAGACCAACTGATGACAGTTCAATAAGAAGAAGGCGTCAGTGTGATGAATGTGGTAAGAGATTTACTACATATGAGAAGATTGAGTCTATGCCACTTATTGTTATTAAGAAAGATAATAACAGAGAACCTTATGACAGAGAGAAGATAACAGCCGGTATAGTAAGATCATGCCATAAAAGACCTGTTTCTATCTCACAGATTAACAATATGGTTGATGAGATAGAGACACAGATATTTAATATCGGCGAGAAAGAGATTTCTACCAAGACTATCGGTGAAATCGTTATGAGCAAGCTCAAGAACGTTGATGAGGTTGCTTATGTAAGATTTGCTTCTGTGTACAGAGAGTTTAAGGATGTTGATTCATTTATGGAAGAGATTAAGAAGATTCTTAAGTAATATATCAGAAGCAGATTAAAGAAAGGCAGCATTTAAGTTATGTTTAAGAGATTCTATCCTGATATATATATTGATTCAGCTTATGACATTGATTATCAGGGACTTTATGACAAGGGCTACAGAGGGATTGTGTTCGATATTGATAACACACTTGTTGAGCATGGAGCACCTGTTACAAAGCGTTGCAGTGATTTGTTTGACAGATTAAGGACTATTGGCTTTGAGACATGTATCATATCTAATAATAAGGAGTACAGGGTCAAGCCGCTTGCAGACGCCTGTGGTTCAAGATATGTAAGCAAGGCAGGAAAGCCATCACCCGTTAATTATATTAAGGCTATGGTGATTATGGGTACTGATAAAGGCAACACATTTTTTGTTGGTGACCAGCTTTTTACAGATGTATGGGGAGCTAACAAAGCAGGTATTATGTCTATTCTTGTGAAGCCTATTGATAAGCATGAAGAGATTCAGATTATTCTTAAGAGAAGACTGGAATGGATTGTATTATTTTTTTATAAAAGAAGAAATCAGTAATTGTTTAAAGGAGCTTAAGTTATGGACATAAAAGGAACAACCAGAGTATGCGGACTTATTGGTAATCCGGTAGGGCATTCTGTGTCACCGGCAATTCACAATAATCTTGCACAGTTAACAGAAAAAGATATGGTATATACCACATTTAAAGTTGAGAAGGGTGATGTGAAGACAGCTGTTAAAGGTGCATACAGCCTTAATATTCTTGGACTTAATGTTACAGTTCCACACAAGTCAGAGGTTATTGATACTCTTGTTGATATTGATCCGCTTGCCAGGGCTATAGGAGCTGTTAATACGCTTGTAAGGGTTGAAGGAGGATTCAAAGGATACAACACGGATATTCTTGGCCTTGCAAGGGAGCTTGAAGATGAAGGCATTGAACTTGAGAATTCCAAGGTTATTATTCTTGGAGCAGGAGGAGCAGCAAGAGCCATAACATTCTTATGTTCAAGTAAGAATGCACAGTGTGTGTATCTGCTGAACAGAACAGTTGATAAGGCTGAGGCGATTGCACAGGCTGTTAATGCACATTTTAACAATGATAAGGTTATTCCTATGAATATTGCTGATTATGCTGATATTCCGGGAGAAGATTATGTTGTTATCCAGACAACAAGTGTTGGACTTCATCCGAATGACGAAGCTGTTGTTATTGATGATGAAGCATTTTACAAAAAGGCAGCAGTTGGTGTTGATATTATATATAATCCGGCCAATACTAAGTTTATGAAGCTTATCAAGGCACAGGGAAAGAATGCTTATAATGGTCTTAAGATGCTTCTGTATCAGGGGGTAAGTGCTTACGAGCTCTGGAATGACTGTAAGATTACTAAGGAAGAGGCTGATGAGGTGTATAAGTGTCTTCAGAAGGAGCTTGGAATTGATGAATAACGGACATAATAATATTATTCTCATTGGATTTATGGGAAGTGGCAAGACAACATTTGGAAAATGGATTACCAGGAACCACAATATGGAATTCATTGATACTGACGAGTATATAGAGAATAAGTACAACAAGCTTATTAAGGATATATTCAGGGATTCCGGTGAAGAGACATTCAGGGATATGGAGACACAGGCTATTAAAGAGCTTGCACAGGTCTGTGATAACTGTGTTATATCTGTTGGTGGAGGACTGCCGGTAAGAGCGGTTAACAGAAGTCTTCTTAAGGAACTTGGAATTGTTGTATATCTGGAAGCATCTGTTGATGAACTGGTAAAGCGTCTGTCTAAGGATACAAGCAGACCGCTTCTTGCAGGAGGCAACCTAAGAGAGAAGATTGAAAGCCTTATGGCTGCAAGGGAGGCTCTTTATAAAGAGGCTGCTGATATTATTGTTAAGACTGATGACAGAAGATTTGAAGATATGTATACAGATGTTGTGACAGCTATTAATATGGGAATAATGGAGGATTGATATGAAGATACTAGTAATGAACGGACCTAACATTAATTTTCTTGGAATAAGAGAGAAAGGCATCTATGGCGAACAGAATTATGAAGCTCTTGTTTCAATGATTGAGAAGAAGGCAGAAGAGCTTGGAGTTGATGTGGAAGTATTCCAGAGCAATCATGAAGGTGCTATAATTGATAAGATTCAGGAGGCATACTACAATGATGTTGATGGAATTGTTATCAATCCCGGAGCATTCACACATTACAGCTATGCAGTAAGAGATGCACTTGCATCTGTTGCAGCTATTCCTAAGATTGAGGTTCATATATCCAACGTACATACAAGAGAG
>UMKA01038376.1_pt1 | contig 63706 bp, 51 predicted proteins | sample 1966211 | NCBI WGS metagenome assembly UMKA01 (sample SAMEA4836165, study PRJEB28245) | human gut metagenome | biome: gut microbiome; material: fecal sample | place: Denmark | collected 2008
CGGACAGGGTGTTCATAATTTATTCATTCATGCGTTTGTCGTGTAAAGAGCACAGGGAGAAAAACAGAGGATAATTACGATTTATAGTGAAAAATGTGTGAAAAATTTGTGAAATAGTAATAGAAAGTCTTTTCAACAAATGGCAAATGTGCTATATTTAATAAGATACTGAAAACAAACAAATAGGAGAGAGTCATGAAAAAGAAAATTATAGCAGCATTGGTTGGAATATGCACAGTGGTAGTAATGACCGGATGTGGGAATAAAGGAATTTCTAACGATAAGATTACAATTAAACAATATAAAGGATTGGAAGTAGAAAAAGTGGATCCGGTAGAGGTTACGGACACTGATGTGGAAGACAGCATTAATTCTACGCTTCAGACAAAGAGTACACAGAATGATATTACAGACCGCCCGGCACAGGAGGGTGACGTGGTTACTATCGATTATGAAGGAAAGAAAGACGGTGTTGCATTCGATGGAGGAACAGCACAGGATCAACAGCTTGAGCTTGGTTCAGGATCATTTATTGACGGGTTTGAAGATGGCATTGTCGGACACAATATCGGAGAGACATTTGATCTGAATCTGACATTTCCAGAGGATTATCAAAGTGAAGACTTGGCTGGACAGGCAGTTGTATTTACCGTTACATTGGACAAGATTTCAGAAGTGATTGTTCCGGAGTTGACAGATGAATTGGTAGCAGAGCTTTCTGAATCCGCAAAGACAATTGAAGATTACAAAAAAGAAGTAAAAGAAGATTTGGAGACTTCCAATAAGCAGGCAGCAGAGTCTGAGCAACAGCAGAACGTATGGGATGCTTTGATGGAACAGTGTACAGTTGACAAATATCCAAAAGATAAGAAGCAGGAAACAATTGACAATCTTAAGACACAGTATGGTTCTATCGCTTCTATGTACGGAATGGAAGATGTTGATGCATTTTTAGAGCAGGCATTTGGTGTTACTTCTGAGGTGATGGCAGAGAACATTATCAAACAGGAATATGCAGTGGATTTGATTGCAGAGAAAGAAAATTTAAAAATTTCTGATGAAGAGTACAAAAAAGGTTTGGAAGAATACGCAACACAGTATGGTTATACAGATTCCGCAGAGCTTGAAGATGCTGTTGGAAAGAAAGAAGTGAAAAGAGCGCTGTTACAGGATAAAGTGACAGACTGGCTTGTAGACAATTGTAAATTAGTAGAAAAAGATTCTAAAGAAAAATAGAAAAAACAGATGAAAGAGATTGCAAAGGCGCAATCTCTTTTGTGTTAAGTGAATTTGTAAAAGATGTTGTGCCTTGGAAGATTTCCTTGTACAATGAAAGAAAAATAAATGAGGTGAAGTGAAAATGAACTTAAAGAAAATACATCATGTTGCAATTATCGTGTCGGATTACAAAAAATCAAGAGCGTTTTATGTAGAAAAGTTAGGGTTTCGAGTAATAAGAGAGAATTACAGAGCAGACCGAGATGACTATAAGCTGGATTTGGAACTGGATGGATGTGAGTTGGAGATTTTTTCAGGTAAAGAAAATCCACCACGTGTCAATTATCCGGAAGCATGTGGATTGCGGCACTTGGCGTTTTATGTAGAAGATATTGAGGCGGCTGTCGCAGAACTGCAAGAAAAAGAAATTGCGACAGAGCCAATCCGGGTGGATCCTTTTACAGAAAAACGAATGACATTTTTCCATGATCCGGATGGTCTGCCGCTTGAATTACATGAATAATAGGGGTGCTGTATAAGTGTTAAATTAAGCGATTGGTTTAATCTCCATGTCTTTTGGTAAAGCTAAATTTAATATAATCGATACAACAAACACGACTGCTACTACGTTTGCAGAGAATATAGACTGCAGTACGTCAGGGAAGATGTGCCATATTTCCGTTTCGCTTGCGGCGGTAAATCCGATTCCGATAGAAAGGGATAATGCGGCAATCGTAATGTTTCTCTGTGTGAAACCTGCTTTGGAAAGCATCTCAATTCCCGATGTTAAAATAGTACCGAACATCATAATCGTGCAACCTCCGAGAACGGATTCCGGAAGAGACGCGAAAAAATTACCAATTGGCGGGAGTAGACCGGCAAACAGCATGCAGACAGCTCCTGTCATAATCGTAAAACGGTTTACTACTTTTGTCATAGCAATCAGTCCGACGTTCTGTGAAAACGAGGTAACCGGCGGACAGCCTAAAAGTGCTGAAACAGCAGAGGCATATCCGTCACATGACAGAGAACCTGTGATTTCTTTTTCTGTAATATCTCGTTTCAGACCACTGGATACCATTGCGGTTGTGTCACCGATTGTCTCAGCAGCGGATACAAGAAAAATAATTGAAACTGAGAAAATTGCCCCCAGATGAAATTCCGGCATATACGGGAGGAGTTTCGGTAAAGAAATAATTCCTCCAGACAAAATTACAGAAAAATCTACTTTTCCCATGCAAATCGCAACAATATATCCCACAATTAATCCAACTAATACAGATAATTGTTTTAAATATCCTTTTGCCTTGATGTTCCAAATCAGACATACAAGCAATGTGATTGTTCCGAGCAGCAGATTTTCGGCAGAACCGAAATCTTCTGTGTAACCACCGCCGAAAGATCTAGCTCCTACGGTAAACAGAGAGTATCCGATTGCTGTAACAACGGAGGCAGCGACAATTGGGGAAATAAGTTTCTTCCAGTATTTTGCAAGAAGTCCAAGCGTTCCCTCAAAGATACCGCCGATAAGTACGGCTCCTATTACAGCAGGATATCCGTAATTGGCAGCTACGGTGCTTAGTATTGTTACGAATGTAAAGCTGACCCCCATTACAATCGGAAGTCTGGAACCGATTTTCCAAATCGGATACAGCTGAATTAAAGTTGCAATACCTGCAATGAACATGGCATTTTGAAGAAGAATTGCAATTTCCGGTTTGTCCAGACCTCCGGCGGCAGCGATAATGGTAATCGGTGTCAAATTGGATACAAACATTGCCAAAATGTGCTGAAGTCCGAAGGGGATTGCCTTTGGAAGAGGGACTCTTCCGTTCAGCTGGTAAATGTTTGCTACATTTGCAGTTTCTTTGTTTCTCATAAGTATACTCTTCACTCCTTTTTGATTGTGTGCTGTCTCAGCAGACGATTGACTGCAGAAAGACCTCTTCTATTAGTGTACTGTATCATTTCTATTTCGTCAAATGACTTGTCGGTCAAATGTATTTATAATGTTAGAAAAGAAATGGGAGATTTCGTTGAAACAATCCGGTATATCTTATACAATGAAAGTAGATTTATGATGGAAGGGAGTCAAAGAAGATGCTTGCATATACATATAAAGAACAAGGAAAATTTGTGTTGGAGGAGAAAAAGAAACCAACGATTTTGGAAGAACATGATGCTATTGTCCGTGTGACACTGGCAAGTATCTGTTCCAGTGATATTCATATTAAACATGGAGCTGTGCCAAGGGCAGTTCCAGGTGTTACGGTTGGCCATGAAGTGGTTGGAATTGTAGAAGAAGTGGGTAGTCAGGTAAAGACGGTAAAACAAGGAGATCGGGTAACGGTCAATGTAGAGACATTTTGTGGAACATGCTTTTTTTGTCAACATGGATTTGTGAATAATTGTGAGGACGAGCATGGAGGTTGGGCTCTTGGTTGCCGAATTGATGGAGGGCAGGCAGAATATGTCCGGGTTCCATATGCAGATCAGGGACTGAATCGAATTTCTGACGCTGTGACAGATGAAGAAGCATTATTTGTTGGGGATGTCCTTGCAACTGGTTTTTGGGCAGTGAAGATTTCTGATATTGGACGTGAGGATACAGTTGTAATTCTTGGAGGCGGACCGACCGGAATCTGCATTCTTTTATGTGTGATGCTGAAAATGCCGAAAAAGATTATTTTGTGTGAGGTTGATCCAGAGCGGATTACATTTGTCGAAGAGCATTATCCAGATGTGCTTGTAGTTAATCCGGAAGAAACAGATGTAGAAGCATTTGTTAAGGCGCATAGTGAGCACGGAGGTGCAGACCGGGTTTTGGAAGTGGCAGGAAGTGCACAGACATTTGAAATGGCTTGGAAAGTGGCACGTCCGAATGCAATTGTGACGGTAGTTGCACTTTACGAGGAGTCACAGATGATTCCGCTTCCACAAATGTATGGAAAGAATTTGACTTTTAAGACCGGCGGTGTGGACGGATGTGACTGTGATGAAATTTTGCGTTTGATCGAGGAGAAAAAAATTGATACGACTCCGTTGATTACACACGTGTTTCCACTTCAAGAGATTGAGAAGGCATATGAAATTTTTGAAAATCGCAAGGAGAAGGTGATTAAAGTTGCGATTCGTCCGTAGGGGCAAAAAGTGTGTGTATATAGAAAAATAAAATAAATAGTGAGATATATTCAAAAAAACTATATACATTGTAAAAACAATAGACGGATGCTATACTACAGTCAGCAGAATCTAATGCTATAAACATGAGGAAAAGGAGGCGAAGGGGATGCGAAAAAAGGCGAAACTTGTGGTAGCAATGCTAATTTGTAGTATTTTAGTAGGAGGTATGCGGGTAGAAGCAGTAGAAGGTGTGGATGTACATATTCCGAATAAATATTTGCAGAAATTAATTAATGTTACTTTGAAAAAAGAGGAAACAGCACCGATTACTAAGCAGGAAATGGAATCGTTAACGAAACTGGATACAACAAATATTCCAAGTATCAATGGTCAGACACAAATACATACACATGGTATTTCAGACTTAACAGGGCTTGAGTACGCAGTGAATTTAGAAGAATTGAATCTGAAGGAGAATGAAATTACTGATTTATCTCCGATTGCAAAGTTACAGAAACTAAAAAAATTAGATGTCCATAGAAATAAACTGACAGATATTACACCATTGAAAGAGTTGAAAAATTTAGAGTATCTGGATATTTACAATAATGAGATTCGAGATATTTCGCCACTTGCAAGTTTGAAAAATTTAACATTTTTAGATATGCATTATGTTAACCGTCAGACCGCAAAAATTGACATTACACCGCTTGCTGAGTTGAAAAATTTAAATTATCTGAGTCTTGAAAGTAATTTGATTCAGGACATCAGTTGTTTGAAACCACTTGTAGACAGCGGTAATTTACGGACAATTCTGGTTCGTGTAAATAATATTACCGATTTTACAGTATTAAAGCCGCTCTTAAATGAATTATATATTGATAATTTTGGCTCTAGTGATGAGCTGATGATAGGAACTGTCAATCAGAAAGCTTCTGGAGAACCATTGGAAGTGCACATGGCAAAGGAAGGCGGAACAGTGGAGATTCCGCTTCCGGAAATAAAAGGATTTGAAGATGTAGATACGTTTTGGGCAGAGATGATGGGAATGCCGACAATTAAAACGGTTACATTTTTAGAAGACATTGAGGGAGCTTCTGTTACTTATAATCTGGAGAAAAATGTGGCTGTCATTGAGATGGATGAAAATGTCGTGGGAAATAAGAAAGATATTCTTGCAAATTTGCAGATCGCATATGAGATGACTGATTTTACATATTATATGCCGATTCATCTTACACAAGATGTCCAGTATGGTTTTTCGTTAAATATTGCAGATTTAAATCGCGTAAACCTTCATATGGATACAAGAAATAATCTTTATGTGTCTGATGAAGCATTAGTGGGAAAAGTTGTTGATTCGAACGGAAATCCAGTACAGCTACAAAATGTATCTGTTGCATTTTCCGGAACGATAGGAATGGGAAGCAACAAATTTGATCAGGGAATATTTGAAGCATATGAACTTAAGACTGAAGGAAATACAATTTCATTTAAAATTGCAGGAAAGACAGGGGTAGAAATACCGGAAGGAAATTATACTTTACAGCCAACGATTACATTCCAAGTGGCTGGTGATGATACAGTATATCAGATTCCGAATAAATTTAAAATTTACAATTTATATGTATCATCAACAGATCCTTTGAATCTTGGAAATAATATCGTATTTGATCTATCTCAGCAACCGAATGCAGAAGGAAAATATACATCTAGAAAATATGAAGTAAAACTTCCAAATAATCGAGAAATCAGTTGGATTACAGTGTCTAACAGCAAAGGAGAGCAAGTTTATACATCTTCTCGTGATCCAGAGTGGCAGGCAGGAGAAAAGACGGGATTTGCATTGACACTTGCACCGGAAGAAATGAAAGATGTATTTTATGTAAGAATACAGCCGGCTTCTTTAAAGAGAGATTCTCAAATTGAAATTTTGAATATGGGTACAAAATTTGTATATTCTAAAAAAGATGCACAGGTTGAAGAATGTTTTCATATGAATTTGCAGAATAGCGTAGAAGTTGGAAAAGAATTAGATTTGAATGTTTCTTATGGAGAGGAATTATGTAAAGATTATACAGTTATCTCTTCTGATGAGAAAGTGCTTCAGGTAGCAGGAAATAAAGTAAAAGCTGTTGGAGAAGGTAAAGCAGTATTGAAATTTACAGGACTTTCTTTCCCTTATGAAATAGCAGGAACAATGTTCAGGGAAGTAGAATATGAAAATGCTATTCAAAAGAATATTGCGGTAACACGTGTGCAAAGTAGTGGAGAAGAAGGAAAACCGTCTGTTCCGAAGCAGCAAGGTCAGGCTGGGAAACCAGCAGAAAAAGGTGAAGATGCTGGGAAACCACAGACAGGAGATGGCACTTTGGATACTGTATGGGTGATGATAGGAATTGCAGCAATTACAGTTCTTATGTGGAATTTTCAAAAGAAAAGAGTATTAAAATAAGATAAACAAAACGACCGTGAGTAATCATGGTCGTTTTATTTATGAAAAGAAAGAGATAAGTAAAATTAAATTCGCGAAATTTACAAGGTCTTTTCTGAAACTTATAACAAGTAAATACGTAAATAAGTATTGCTATCACGTTTACGTGATGAACTATACTTAGACTGCGGAGAAAGGAAAGACCGTAATGAAAAAAATTAATGAAGTAAGCAGAATTGCTGGGGTAAGTAAAAGAACCCTACAATACTATGATGATGAGGGGATTATATCTATTGAAAGGACTACCCATAATCACAGAGTATATGATCAACAGACGCTAGAACAAATTTGGCAAATATTGATTTACAAAGAAATGGGATTTAAGTTGAGTGAGATAAAATATTTGCTAAATCTTTCTGAAGAACAGAAAGAGCAGTATATCAAAAGACAAATTAAAAGGATAGAAGATAATATTCTCATAAAAGAAATAGAATTGAAATTTATTTCATTAGTCCAAAATAGTGATTTTCCGATGAGACCGGAAGAGGGATGCGAGAAAACATATATGATGCGGATTGAAGAAATGCGAGAAAACATAAAGAAAAAGCTATCATAATCTGTAAATATTTTATGAAAAATATTTACAGATATTGTATACTGTTTATATGAAAAATAGAAATGTGAGGTGGGATTGGAAAATGTAATTATTGAAAAAAACACGGGACAATTAATTAGGCAAGGGAGAGAGAAAAGTGTTAAAAAGGAACGGGAAAAAAATAGCAATAATAAGTATTCTTCTGGTAATAGTACTGTTGTCGATGACAGTTGTTTCAAAAATCGCCAGCAATCCAGAAAATCATGCAAAAACAATAGAATCATTAGATGAGAAAAAGTCAGATGTTCTGAAGTTAACAGCAACATCGGCGGCAGCATCAACTGCTTTGGCGGCAATTCCAGGAGATGCAACAACCCCAGTGGCAAATAAGCTGGCGGATTTAACATCTTACTTTTTGATTATATTAATGGTTATATTTTTGGAAAAATATTTAGTTACTCTTACTGGATATGTGACATTTTTTATACTAATTCCAGCAGCGTGTGTGCTGCTAGCATCGGGAATCGTTTTGAATAAGTCGGTTTTAAAAGTATTAGCAACCAAAATAGCTATTTTTGGATTTGTTGTATATGCTATCATTCCGATAAGTATGAATGTTTCGACAATGATAGAAAATACATATGAATCATCCATAGAAATGACAATACAAGAAGCAGAGGATATGACGGATGAGATTAATGAGATGAAAGACAGTGAAGGAAATGTAATAGAAAAATTTCTGTCTAAAATAAAAGATGGAATATCGGGTATTTTGAAAAAGGGAGAAAATCTTTTGAATCGGTTTATAGAAGCTATTGCTGTGATGATGGTTACATCTTGTTTGATTCCTATAGCAGTTTTGCTGTTTACACTATGGTTCATTCGAATGTTGTTTGGAATACAGATAAATGTACCGAAAAATTTATCTAAGAAAATTTCTACAAAGCTTCCTGGACAAAAACGAGATTCAGAAGATGTATGATAGAATGGAATTAATATGAGTAAGCAGGAATATTGATTGAAACTGATTCGAAATTATTTAGATAAGTTTAAGATATACATATTGAATATTTTCCCAGCATACATTGTAAAAAGATGTTTGCAGGGGAATATTTATGAAAGATTATATCGAGGAGCGCGCGATAGAAATCGCATACTATATTATTGAGAATCAAGCAACTGTAAGACAGACAGCGAAACAGTTTGGAGTAAGTAAGAGTACGATACATATAGATGTAACAAAAGAGAATTGCTTGTGAAGATGGTTTATGAGGTGAGATGAAGGTCGTAGAAATGCGGCTTTTTCTTTTGCTCATTTTCTTGAGTTGTAGATAAAAATCAGTTAAAATAAAGTGTAGAAAGCAAGGGGATATGTTGGGAGAACTTGGCAATCATGTATTAGGAATGACCGGAGGATAAAGTAAATGAAATCATGGGAAAATTTGTTTCGCACACATATATTGGAACGTGGACTGAATTATTATGAAGAAGGTTGTGTTATTTCGCTGGAACAGACTTCCAACGGATATACAGCGGTAGTAGAAGGAACAGATGATTATGATGTAGAAATAGAGATTCGTGATGATCAAGTTTATGATATGACATGTACATGCCCATATGCAGCAGAGGGGAATTATTGTAAACATATGGCGGCAGTTTTATACGAGATAGAAGAAGGGGAAACTGATACAAAAATAACGGTAAATTATCTTCAAAATGTGCAGAATAAGGAAAAGGAATTGAAAGACGTCGTTGATAGAATACGGATAGAAGATTTGCGGGAAATAATACTTTCTTTGGCATATTCTGACAATTCTCTTTACAACAAAATTATGACTAAGTATGCATTGATAACACCGCGTCATATGATTCGATTGAAAGAACAGGTAAATAATATCGGAGATCATTATTCTGACAGAAGTGGATTTGTGGACTATTATCATGCAATGGATTATGTAGAGGAATTGAATACTCTCATGGATGAAAATATTCCTCTATTATTGGAGAAAAATTGCAGGATGGAAGCATTTGAATTAGTGAATTGTGTCTTTTATGACATTGGCAATCGGGATATGGATGATTCGGATGGGGGCATATCATTTGTAGCGAACAATTGTTACGAATATTGGCAAACAATATTGCATGAATGTAATGATGAAGAAAAAGAAATTATGTTTCAGTGGTTCGACATCATCAGGAAGATTATGTAATTGATTATATGGAAGATTATATTAGTGGTTTTTTGTTGAATGAGTTTCAGGATGAAGAAATGCTTCGGGAGAAACTCACTATGTTAGATGAAAAAATTGCTAAGTTTCAAAAAGAAAATTATAGTGGCGATTCGTACTCAGCTTATTACGGCATGGTAAACAATATAACAGCACGGATTTGTCTGATGGAAGAATTGAATTATTCAAAGCAGGAAATAAGGGCGTATCGGCAGAAATATAGGAACTTTTCTGAAATTCGAAAGATGGAAATACAGGAATACTTATCAGATAGAAAGTATGTAGAAGCCATTTCGGTATTGAAAGAAAGTAAAAAAATGGATGCTGATAAAGCGGGATTGGTAGCAGAATATAGCCAGCAATTAATTCAAATCTATGAAAAAACAAATATGCAGAAAGAATATGTACAAGAACTTCAATACCAAGTATTTGAATGTATGCAACGTGATTTGGAATACATTGTGAAATTGAAAAAGCTGTGTAGTGAAACGGAATGGGAGGAGCAAAGAGAAAGATTTTTACAAGGTAAAACTTCTTCGTGGATACGATATGAATTTTTAGTGGAGGAACAATTATTTGAAAGACTGCTCCAGGAAATTCAGAGGAACCAGTCTGTTTGTGCATTGGATAAATATGAAAAAGTACTGAAAAAATATTTGCCGAATGAAGTCAGGGATATGTATGTGCAATATGTGAAAAGTGGAGCGGTTCGGACGTCTGACAGAAAGGTGTATAAGCATTTAATATCTTATCTGAAAAAGATTACAAAATATCCAGATGGCAAAAAGATAGCATGTGATATTGCAGAGTGTTGGAAGCAAGATTATAAAAGAAGACCGGCTATGATGGATGAACTACGGAAAGCCGGATTTTAATGTGTGTGGAGGAAATAAGAGATGAATAGATTTTCTGAAAAGGATTGGAAGCTATTTCGGAACAAGATTGCTGATTGGCAAGAAGCTTATATGGAAAAGTTGAATGGGGAATATATAGAATTATTGAGTCGCGAAGGGGATGCTTCAGAAAAATTTTGGGTGTTGGAAAAGAGAATCCGTCAAGATAAGAAGAATTGTGGAGTGCAGTGTGAAATGAGTCGATCAAATCAATTCTATATTATGCTGTCATTATTGAATGAAGGAGCGATTACATTAGACGATTTAAGTGATTTTAGTGAGGATCTTCAAGAAACAATAAAGCATTTCTATAAATTGGAGAGCTAGATAAAGTGAAAAGAAAATTTTAAAGAAGATATAATTGTATGGAAAATTATATTAATACGTGGTTAAAAAGTCCTCAAGCAATTTTTTTTATATAAAACTTTTGCAATAGGATATTTGATTGAAAAACAAAGAGTTCAATTTCCTACACTTTTAATTATTCCAACATCATTTCCACGATACGGGGAACAAGAAAAAATAGAAGGCTTACGATGTAAATAAGTGTTTGCGAAAGAATAGGAGGTTTTGCATGAGTGAAAAGAAAAAGAAAATAGGCTTTACTGTTGCATGTGTAAACGAATTTGCACAACATTATAATCTCAGTATACAAGAAGCATTCCGTTACCTTTTTCAATTTAAAGGTATTGCGTTTATAAAAGAAAATTATGAAGTTGAGCATACTTTAGATTTTGGAACAATAATAGAAGATTTGGGAATATTGTGCCGGAAAAACGGAGGTATGTTATGAGATTATATCATGGAAGTAATATTGTAATTGATAGTATAAATTTGGCAATGTGCAGACCATATAAAGATTTTGGACAAGGGTTTTATTTGACAGACATAAAAGAACAGGCAGAAAAAATGGCTGTAAGAGTGTCCAAGATTTATGGTGGTTCTCCTGTTGTCAATACTTTTGAAATACAAGATGACTTTAGAAAAATAGAGGATATCAAGGTTAAAGATTTTGGTTTAGAAACAACGGAAGAATGGGCAAAATTTGTCATGAATAATAGAAATCGAATCTTTACAAATGTGACAGATACTTTGTGCAATAAGGACAATAAATATGATATTGTTATTGGACCTGTTGCGGATGATAATATGGCATTATTATTCCGTCAGTATGAAAATGAAATTATTGATTTTGAAACCTTATTGAAAGGAATGATATATAAGAAGACATCATCGCAGTATTCTTTTCATACAGAAAAAAGTATAAAATTTTTGCGAAAGGTAGGAAATTAATATGAGTAAGCAGGAACAGTTGATAGAATATATAGTTCAGGATATTGTTGATATGTTTTCTTCGGATCAGAATATAGAATATGATGAGGCTATGAATAAGTTTTATAATTCAGAAGTCTTTGAAAAACTTCAGGATAAAGAAACTGGTTTATATATGGAAAGTTCAGAATATGTGTATGATCTTTTTAAAGATGAGATAAATTTTGGACGTATTGTTCAAGCGGAAATATAAGATTTATAGGATATTTACTGGAGTTAGAACAAAAGAGTACGGATACATAAAGATGTAACGAAAGAGAATGGATTGCGAAGATGATTTATGAGGTGAGATGGAGATAAGGAAAGATCGTAGAAATGCGGTCTTTTTCTTTTTGGTGATTTTATTGTGTTATGGAAGGAAATCGGTTAAAATAGAACAAAGAAAGCAGGTGAAGGAAACATGGCTAAAACTTTTTTGTGGATAGAGGATCGGAAAGGAAAAGCAAGCTATACATTTTGGGAAAATCTCATGAAACAACTTTGTCCGGATGTAATAATTGAAAGTAAAAAGAATAATAGTGAGTTAGTGAAAGCAGTAAAGTCATTACAGGATGTAGAGAATAAATATATAATTGTTTTTGATAATTCTTTTGATAATCTACAGGTTGTAATGGAACAGAAGCGTTTGAAGAAATACGCGAATGAAAAGAAGAATGTGTGTCTGTTAGATATCATTTGCTTCGAGTATATTCTCTTAGAATTTACAGAATTAATTGAATGGATTTATGCTTCGGAAGATGATTTTTTGAAAAAAAGAGCCGGGATGATTGAGGCAAGACATAAGCTGGTAGAAACCTTGCAGGATGATAATTTCGATTATAAAGGAATACGAGAAATTGTGGAATATGATAAAAATATTGAAGAACATAATATTGAGCAATTATCGGCAAAGTTACTATTCGATTTGACAAGAAATACCGGGTTTGAAGTGTCAAAAGGTGTGATTGGCGAATGTTGGATAAAGTCATGTTGTGAATGGAAAGAACGGCAGGAAGACGACATCTGTGGGTTAGATAATAACAGACTGTCTGTGTTTGATAAAATGAAACGGATCTATGCGGGAAGTTCATTAAAACTACAGTTTTCTAAAGTTGGATTGGAGATAGTGGCATGATAACGATTTTTAAAAACAAGAAAGACATACCTCTGAATAAAGAATATATAGAACTGAATGATATATTTTTTAATCAAAATACGGCAACGAGACTGGATGATAAGGCGGAAAAGTATATTCAACTGATAGATGGTTCGGAACTTATCAGCAAATACAAAATTCGATCACGTTTTGAAGATATTACGTTGAATACAGATCAACTTTCTACAGGTTGTAAAACGGTATTAAATGTATTATATTTTCCCGATAAGGTGTTTTGCTTGAAAGAATGTGGAAATAATGCTTTGGAAATATTATATGGTTTCGAAGAGGGATATGTATATAGTGATTATGCAATGATTCCTTTTAATATGGAACGTGTGAAGGTTCAGACGAGTAGAGGATGTAAAGAGATTAAGGATTACGAAGAACTAAAGGAGTGGTGGGAAAATGAAGAGTAAACCGATTGTAATGGAACATTTTTCAACAGTGCATACCTCGTTTGTGGTGGACTTTACTTTTACCAATAATATAACAATCTTAATGGGAGATTCAGGAACAGGGAAAACAGCAACATTTTCATTTATCAGAGAATGTATGGCAGTTAATCCTAGGATTTTGTGTTTGGATAATTATGATTATCAGAAAGATATAAAAGAAATAATCCGCCAGACAGAGGGGAAACTGGTTGTCATTGATAATGCAGATATTTTATTAGATGACGATACAAGGAAACATATTTCGTTAGATGATAAAAATCAGTATCTGATTATCGGAAGAAATCCTAAGAATCTGTTCGCAACGAAAGAAAATCTATTTGAATTGGCAAGTGAAAAGGTCGGAGAGCAGACGGTGTTTACGATAGAGCCGTATATATAAAATGGAACTTGTGTGTTGAGAATTGCAGGTGGCGGTATGAATATAGAAGCATATGATGCGGAAGCTTTGAGAAAGATTGTTCGATTACTTGAATATGAGAACAGGTTATTAAAAGACAAATTGAAAAAAGAGAATATTCCATATGATGAAATCAATCCTTTTGAAGAGACAATAGAAAATGCAGAAGAGTATGATCTCGACCAAGGAGTGCGTATTGTCCATCCTACGTTTATTACAGAGAAGATGGCGATAAGCTTCTTTTCTATGTTTTGGGGAAGAGAGGATGTCTACGCCAGGCGTGGTAAGAATGGCGGTTATTTTCCGCAATGTGCAAACAGATGGAATGATGAGAAGAAAACAAAAGAAACTATTGAAAAGATTAAGATGTACCTTGAAGAATATAAGGAGTCTAAGATAAATGATATCGCTGAATATATAAATTTATGTCTAGCTAAAATAAGAGCGTTATTGAAAGAACTAAAAAAAGTACACGTTATACTACATTTTCTGTGGAGGACATGCTATTGAAACGAAACAGTTTCAAGACTTTAAAAAGCAGATAGAGTAAAATACTATTTATCGGGAATGGGTTTTGCTTGAAGTAGAAGTAGCGGGAAAAATGTATGTGTTAGTGCATGTAGGATTATGACAGGAGGGAATAGAAAGAGTATCAATTGGAATTCATATCACATAATTTTCTTGCATACATTGTAAAAAGATGTTTGCAGGGGAATATTTATGAAAGATTATATCGAGGAGCGAGCAGTAGAAATCGCATATTATATTATTGAGAACCAGGCGACAGTGCGGCAGACCGCAAAAAAATTTGGAGTAAGTAAGAGTACGATACATAAAGACGTAACAGAACGTCTTTTGCAAATCAACCCCAATCTTGCAAAACAGGCAAGAAAAATTTTAGACCAGAATAAATCAGAAAGACACATCAGGGGCGGTATGGCAACAAGGGAAAAATATTTGCATCAGCATTAAGAGAAAATGTGGAGGAACAAAAGATGAAGCGTTTTGTATATTTGTATGAATTGGATTCAGTACGGAATTCATCTCAAGAAATTCAACGAGGTCAGGATGCTCTTTTTGAAGAAATTGTAAAAAAGGGAAACACAGTTGTTCTGTCTTTTAATCAATTGACCGATTCGGAAGCTTTTTTATGTGCAATTAGAGATGAAAAAATGTATGAACAGATGGTGACGCTGTTTATACAAGGGGCATTGAAGATTTCCAGATATGGAAATGTGAGGACACCTTCGCAGTATATACAAAACGCAATAGATAAATGTAACAGCGAAAGCAAAGAAGCATTTTTGTTTTCGGGGCTTTCGGTGCTATGTACAGAAAAAGACTTTTTAAAGAAAATAAAACATGCTTTACAATACAGTGATACAACAGAATTGGAAGAAATGCTTGAAAAAGAGTCGGAAGAAACAGAGCGGGAAAAATTGGAATATGTAATTCGATTTGTGCGGATGATTTTGGTGATGAGTTTGGAAAAAATATCAGGAAATCCGCCGTACACCGGAGAAAAGCGAAGTTTTATGCAGTTTTATGAGGAGATAACGCAGCTATTGCAAGAGGAATCTTTTGGGTTTGCGGGACAGTATGGTCAAGAAGTAAAAGAACAGATACCGCAGGCGTTAAAGTGTCTGGAAGAAATTCGAAGAGAACTGTGGCACGAAAAAGATGCTGCCAAGATTATGAATAATCGGACAAACTGGGTAGAAAAACTTCATTTGAGGGAAAAAACAGAAGACGGAAATAATTTCATTCCGGAGGGTTGCCTTGCAGAAGCGGTGATTGACCTTTGTTACAATTATACGGTGGAGGAGAGCATTTATCGCGTATCTAGACATTATGATCCCAAGCAGGGAAAATCATTTCAAAAAGACTTGGAAAGAAGGCTGATGTTATATTGGAAGGACTATAGGGAAGGTGTGCATCAGTTTGGAGAAAAAGAGAGAAGACAGGACAAGCAGGAAATCATACTTCCTCCATGGGACACAGCAGCTCGGATTGTGCTGGAAGAACGAAAGAGAAAAAGCTATTTTGAAGCGGACAAAGAGAGCGCAAAGTGCTATGAAACAGATTGTGTACAGGAAAAGCGAAGATGGAGATGGCGGCTTGTAGGTCAGATGTTTACAAGACTGCGGACGGCATTACTGTATATTGTGATTTTTTGTGCAGTGGATTATGTGATGGGACAGATGGAAGAGAGGACGATGGGAGCATTTTTTCATATGACAGGGAATCCGATGATCCGTACGTTATGGTCGGTAGGATGTTCCACAATCGTGTTTGGAATCGTGGGCTCTTTGGCTGCGAATTTTTTTCATTTGCCGGATATTTTGGAAAGTGTGAGAAGTATTGGAAATGGTATGAAAGATTTATATCGAATCAGAAAAGCGAAAAGTGGTATTTCGTATGAAAATATAAAGTAGGAGAGAAGATATGGGAGAAAGGTATAGTGACGGAATAGAGTGGGGCGAATATGAAGAACTGCAGAAAGAACGTCCGGAGTTGTTTGCGGAGTCGACACAGATTCCGATTGTGACAGACAGAGATTGTGTTGATAAGTTTGTACAGGAAACTGGGGAAAAAGTAGGTGTACTCTATCGCAGTGCATATCATTATTTAGTAGTAGATTTGGTTCGGAATTTAGATGGAACATTGTATACTTATGAGCGATTGATTCCGGCAGTTCAGACAGGTGCTGTGGCAGCAGTAACTATACAGGATGGAAAGTTTGTGCTTCTTAAGCAGTACCGGCATGCAATTAGGGAAAGTCAATATTGTTTTCCGCGTGGATTTGGTGAAAATGGAATTTTACCGCAAGAGAATGTAAAGAAAGAGATTTCGGAAGAAATCAAAGCAATGGTTACAGAATGTGTATATTTGGGAGAGGTTATTGCGGACAGTGGAATTTTAGGAAATAAAGTATCGGTATTTGCCTGTCAGGTGGAACATGCACAAAAGAGAGAGTCTTATGAAGGGATTGAGGAAGTAGTATTTCTTTCCCCAAAAGAGCTTCAAAAATGGATTGCAGATGGAAAGATTACAGATGGTTTTACGTTGGCCGCGTATAGTTTGTATGCTTCTCAAAATATATCTAAAAATATTGATAAATAGCTTGCAATCTTTAGTAGAATATCATATGATAGTATCGATTAAATGGATTGTTACTATTAAATTAGGCGAGACCAGGGGACAAGATAAATAATTCCTTGAAAGGGGAATTATTTGTTATGCTCTTGGTTTCTTTTTTTTAGTATTAATCCGGGAAAGGAAGGAGAAACATGAAAAAGATTTTAAAACAGATGTTGACAGGATTACTGGCAATTGCAATGATTTTGACAATGGGTACACCAGTAATTCCAGAAGTTCATGCTGAGGAAAGTCAGGTTGAGTATGAAATTTATCCTGCACCACATGACATGACTTATCAAGCGGGCGAGTATGAAATTAGCCCAGAAGTAAATGTAGTGTTTGAAGAAAAAATTGATGATGCTACAAAGAACAAAATGAAAAGCATTTTGGAAGCAAAACAAAAAAGCGTTACCGTTACAAATGAAAAAGTAGAGGGAAAGACGAACATTTTAGTTGGTGTTTATAACTCTAAAGCATATGTAGACGGTTATGTGCAGGAGAACTACAATGTAAATGCTGATTTATTTAAACATTATGGTTCGTATTTTCTGGCATCTAACAACAATGAGATTGTTATCTTAGGTTTGGATACAGATGCAGCATTCTATGGAATTACATCATTAAAGCATGTATTTAGTCAGATGGAAGGATCTACAATCCGCAATTTTGAGATGAAAGATTATGCTGATGTAAACATTCGTGGATTTATCGAAGGATACTATGGAATTCCTTGGTCTAATGAAGACCGTATGTCTCTTATGAGATTTGGTGGAGATTTTAAGATGACTTCTTATATCTTTGCACCTAAGGATGATCCATATCACTCAGCAAAATGGCGTGAACCATATCCACAGGATAAATTAAATGAGATTAAAGAGATGACAGAAGTTGGAAATGCATCAAAATGTCGTTTCGTTTGGACAATCCATCCATTTATGAAAGGTGGAATCACAGAGGCAACATACGCAGAAGATATTAAAAAAATTGAAGCGAAGTTTGACCAGTTATATAACGTAGGTGTGCGTCAGTTTGGAGTTCTCGGTGATGATGCGGGAAATCTTCCTAGACAGGTTGTAATCAGAGTTATGAATGATTTACAAAAATGGGCTGATGATAAAGGCGATGTGTATGACCTTGTATTCTGTCCACAGGGATACAACCATGCATGGCAGGGAAATTACTCTGAGTTAAATGATTTGGATGCAGGTTTCCCGAAAGATGTTCAGATTTTCTGGACAGGTGAAGCAGTATGTCAGCCAATCGAGCAAAAGACATTGGAACACTTCAGAAGACACAACTTACCAGCAGGAAAGACAGAACGTCGTGCTCCATTATTCTGGTTGAACTGGCCGGTAAATGATATCAATCATGGTCGTATGTTGATGGGAAAAGGTGTACAGCTTCACACAGATATTAATGTCAATGATATTTACGGAGCAGTGACTAACCCAATGCAGGAGTCAGAAGCTTCTAAAGCTGCTATTTTTGCAGTAGCAGATTATGCATGGAATGTAAAAGGATTTAAAGTAGACAAAAGCTGGGCAGACTCATTTAAATATATTGAGCCAGATGCAACAGAAGAACTTCATACATTGGCAAAACATATGTCGAATCCACAGCCAAACGGACATGGTCTTGTATTGCCTGAATCCGAAGAATTACAGCCGTTGTTAAATGAATTCAAAGAAAAATTAGACAGCAATGCATCTGTACAGGAAGTCGGAGCAGCTTTAATTAATGAAATGAATACAATTATCAATGCTTGCGATGGTTTCCACGAAAAGAGTAAAAATGCAGCATTAAAAGAAGAGTTATTGCCATTTACAAATTCTATGAAAGAATTGTGTACATCTATTCGCCAGTTTGTAGAGGCACAAATTGCAATTGAAAAAGAAGATATGCAGACAGCTTTCAACAGCTATATGGCAGGAAGCTCAAGTCTTAAAACATCTAGAACATTTACAAAACCAATGATCAACGGAACACCACAGGTTGTAACACCGGGGTCTACACATTTGATTCCGTTGGCGGATAAGTTAGAGAAAAAATTGTCTGGACCGATCAGTGATTACATCTTCGGAGACGGAGAAGAAAAACTGGTAGTTACAGCAGAATCTAATCTTGAAACATGGTATGAAGGAAATATTAACAACATTATTGATGGTAATGAGAAAACACATGCATGGCACAATAATGCAGAGGCAGTTGGACAATATTATCAGGTAAACTTCAGCAAACCAAGTACCGTATATGGAGTACATATTTTAAATGGTGCGAGTACGGCTGGAAAAGCACAGGATACATTCGGATATGCAAAATTAAAATATAAAGTATCCGGAGATGATACATGGAAAGAGTTAAACGGACAAGAATACGGTGCTTATGCAGAACGTGTAGATGTATCCGGCATTGAAGTAAAAGATGTTGTAGCAGTTCGTTATGAATGTTCAAGAGTAGGCGGCGGTGGAAAATGGCCATCTATGAGAGAATTCAGAGTGGCTACTTCACCTGAAAATGGCGTTGAGTTTACAAAAGAAGTAATCCGTACACAAGCAGGATGGGCTGTGTATCAAGGTGCAGAAAATAATTTGATTGATGAGAATGCACAGACATCTGTATGGTACAAAGTTAGACAGGGCGGCGACCCGGCTGATGCTGCAATCAAGGGCGATTATGTCGGTGTGAAATTATCTCAGCCGATTACATTAGGAAAGATTGATATTTTACAGGGAAAATCTGACAGTGATGAGGATTATTTCAAAAATGTAAAATTACAGTATTCTACAAATGGAACAGAATGGAAAGATGTTCCGGGTCTGGAACCATTTGAAAATACAAGACATATTAAAGTGGATCTTTCAGATAAGAATATTGAAGCACAGTATGTACGTTTAGAAAATCAGGCAACTCAGAAGAACTGGATTGCATTCAGAGAATTTGATGTAGATGCAAAAGTATTTTACAATGCAAAAGCATATACAAACGTAGAAAAATACAAAGAATACGGTGCGAATGTATTTGCAGATTCAGCTTTATTAGATCCTCAGAACGCAATTGAACTGAAAAAAGATGAGTACATTGGTTTGAAACTGGATCGTGTACATGAGATTACAACAGTTGATACAAAAGTAAATAAAGCAGAAGGTCTTACATTAGAGGTATCAAAAAATGGATACGAATGGTCAGAGTACAAAGCAGGCAAAAATGTAGATGCTCGTTATGTGCGTTTGATTAATAAGACAGATGCGAAGAAGACATTTGATATTGAAAAATTCTCTTTAAAAACATTTGAAATTTATGAGAAATCATTGGTAGAAGATGAAACAACATTCCCAATCGGTGAAGCAGCATCAAAACCAGCAACAAACCTATTTGATGGAGACCGTACAACACAGGTAATTTATCAGGGAAGCCAGACACAAGGTGCGAAGTTTGTATATGACCTTGGTCAGACAATTGATCTTGATACTTTGAAAATAGTATGTAGAGACAGTGAAATTGACTATCCACGTCATGCAAAAATTTCTGTATCAACAGATGGAAAAGCATGGGAAGATGTTATGACAATCGGTAACCAAGACGGAGAAAACAAAGGCGAAGCAGCAAACGAAGACAATATTAATGATGTACTTCCATTACATGAGACTTCTTACAATGCAAAATTAGAAGAAGGAATCAACAAAAAAGCTCGATTTATCAAATTTGAAATTACAAGAACAAAAGCTGGTAGTGACAAATGGGTAAGATTCCAAGAGTTTGAAATCAATGGCGGAGCATATATGCCGACAGTGAACGATCCGACATTTGAAAGTGATTCTTTAGATACAAGAAACGGAAAATATGCATATATGACAGACCGTGATCTTGCAACTTCGTTTGTTCCAGAGAACAAGACAGGAACATTGAATTACACAGTTTCAGACAATAATGAAAAAAATGTCGTTAAAATCATTCAGGGAGCAGATGCAATTTCCAACGCGACTGTAAAAGTTCGTACATGGAATGCACCGGATACATGGAAGACACTCGGAACATTATCTCAGACTGTAAATGAGTTTGTTATGGCGAAAGACACTATTCTTCTTGATGTAAAATTAGAGTGGAAAGACACAGACTTATCTATTACAGAATTAGTTCTTTCAAGTGCTGATGTGGAAGTTCCTGAGCAGGTAGATAAATCTGCATTGGAAGCTCTTTTGAACAATAGAGAAGATACAACAAACTGGACAACAGAAAGCGCAAATGCTTACAATGCAGCTATCGAAGCAGGACAGAAGGTATTTGACAGTGCAGACGCAGACCAGACAAGTGTTGACAATGCAGTAGCAGCTATTCAAAATGCAGTGGCAAATAAAGTGCTAAAAGGTGATGTGTCAAAACTGCAGGCAGCATTGGATAATGCAATTAAAGATGGCGAAGGCTATACAGAAGATTCATGGAAAGCATATAGCGATGCTGTAAGTGCAATTGAAGCAGCTATGAAAAATGCAGACAATCTTTCTGAGAAAGATGTAGAAAAACTATTAGCAGACTTAGCAGCAGCTGAGAAAAATCTTGTGAAAAAACCTGTAGTACCAGAAAAGGTTGACAAGAGTGCTTTAGAAAAATACTACAATGAATGTCTTGCTTATTACAAAGAAGCTGACTACACAGCAGACAGCTGGAAAGTATATGCAAGTGCACTTGCAAACGCAAAAGCAGTTATTGATGATAAAGATGCAACAAAAGAAGAAGTACAGGCAGCAATCGATGAACTTGCGAAAGCTGCAAAAGATTTAGTGAAAAAGACACCGGATAAAACACCGGATAAGACTCCAGATAAGACACCGGATAAAACACCGGAAACAGGAGATCCAATGACATCTATGATGCTTCTTTTGGCAGCAGCATCTTCTGTAATTGCAGGAAGAGAAATCTTGAAAAAGAGAAAAGAAAACTAAAAACAAAATAAAATAGTTTTTAAATGCAGAGACTGTGATTCATTTGAGTCACAGTCTCTTCTCATATGTAAAAACTTGTGCTAGAATTAGGAATGATATTTTGAAATGCAAACCAAAGGAGGAGTTTATGGGAATAGAAATACAGATACTGGATTGGATACAGACATTGCATACGCCACTTCTTGATGAGATTATGCTACTCATTACCCATCTTGGAGATATGGGGATTTTTTGGATTTTACTGACGATTATATTATTGCTGATTCCAGAAACGAGGAAAAGCGGTGTGATTGTTGCCACAGCTTTGTGTATAGATATTGTTGTGTGCAATGGGATTTTAAAGAATGTGTTTGCAAGAACAAGACCGTTTGATGTTAATACTGCAGTACAGCTTTTGATTGCTGCACCGAGAGACTTTTCATTTCCATCGGGGCATACCGGAGCGTCGTTTGCAGTTGTTTTTGCACTTTATTTTGCAGGAGAAAAAAGGTTGTGGAAGGCTACGGGGGTGTTAGCTGTTTTGATTGCAATTTCTAGAATGTATTTATATGTACATTATCCAACTGATATTTTAGGCGGAATCTTTGTTGGAATTGCAGCAGGAGCGGCAGGATGGTATCTTCTGGAAAAGCTTGAAAAAAGAAAAACAGGAGGAAAAAGATGATGGGAAAAACAAATTGCGAGACTTGTATGAATTATGAGTACGATGAAGAATATGAATATTATGTCTGCACGAAAAATTTAGACGAAGATGAGATGTACCGGTTTGTAAAAGGAGAATTTCGAGACTGTCCGTATTATCAATTCGGAGATGAGTATCAAATTGTGAGAAAACAAATGTAAAAGGTTGGTTTAGCAATGAAGAGTATAGGAAGTTTCTTTTTGATTTAAAAACATCATCAAAAAACAACAAAAAAAGAAAAAAATAATGAAATAAATTGTATGAGATGACAAATGTATGGAATTATAGTATAATCAAAAACAGAATTTTGAATAAATTTGTTGGTGTAAAGGAGAAAAAAATGAGAAAAGGAATGAAACGATTTTTTGCAGGAATGTGTGCTGTTTTGGTACTTCCTACAGGGATGACGCAGACTGTGTTTGCAGAGAAGGCAGAATCTAAAGTGTCGCTATCTGATCAAAAATCAATTAATCAGACATTAAAGTTGTGGTATACATCTCCAGCTAATATTAACACTGCGGAGACAAACGGAGGAGAGTGGATGCAGCAGTCCCTGCCTTTGGGCAATGGAAATCTGGGAAATCTGATTTTTGGAGGGATTGCAAAGGAAAGGATTCATTTTAATGAAAAGACGCTTTGGACAGGTGGACCTTCACCAAGTCGTCCAAATTATCAGTTCGGGAATAAGGCAACAGCGTATACCGATACGGAGATTGAGGAGTATCGAAAGCTTTTAGATGACAAATCTACAAATGTATTCAACGATGACAAAAGTCTTGGCGGTTACGGAATGGGGGCAAAGATTAAGTTCCCGGGAGAGAATAACCTGAACAAAGGAAGTTATCAGGATTTCGGAGATATCTGGCTTGATTTTTCCAAGATGGGAATTAATGATAAGAATGTAAAGGATTATCGGAGAGAGTTGGATATCCAGACCGGAATTGCGGCGACAGAGTTTTCTTACAAAGACGTGACATATAAGCGGGAACATTTTGTGAGTAATCCGGATCAAGTGATGGTGACAGAGCTTTCTGCATCTGAAAAAGGAAAACTTGATTTGGATGTAAAAATGGAGCTTAATAATAATGGTTTAGAAGGGAAGACTACTTTTGATGAAAAGAATCAGACATGTACGATCGAAGGGAAGGTAAAGGACAATGATCTGAAGTTTTGCACAACGATGAAGCTTGTTCTGACAGGTGGAAAACTGAGCGCAGATGAAAAGAATCAAGTCTATCAGATTCAGGATGCAGATCGCGTGATGATCGTGATGGCAGCAGAGACGGATTATAAGAATGATTATCCGACATATCGGGATAAGAACAAAGATTTGAAAAAAGTAGTCGCTGACCGTGTGAACAATGGAACGAAGAAATCCTATGATGAGTTGAAGGAAACACATATCGCAGACCATCAGGGATTATTTGACAGAGTAAGTCTGGATTTGGGAGAACAGCGCACATCAGTACCGACGAACCAGCTTGTGGATGAATATCGAAATGGAAATTATTCGCATTATCTGGAAGTGCTGGCATTTCAATATGGACGTTATCTGACAATCGCAGGTTCAAGAGGAACACTTCCAAGTAATTTAGTTGGATTGTGGACAGTTGGCAACTCTGCGTGGACAGGAGACTACCATTTCAATGTGAATGTACAGATGAATTACTGGCCAGTTTATGCAACGAATCTTGCAGAATGTGGGACAACTTTTGTGGATTACATGGATAAATTAAGAGAGCCGGGACGCCTGACTGCGGAGAGAGTGCACGGAATTGAAAGAGCAGTGAAAAATCATACCGGATTTACCGTACATACAGAGAACAATCCGTTTGGTATGACAGCGCCGACAAATGCGCAGGAATACGGATGGAATCCGACAGGGGCTGCATGGGCAATCCAAAATCTTTGGTGGCATTATGAGTTTACACAGGATGAGGCATATCTGAAGAATACGATTTATCCGATTATGAAAGAAGCAGCTCTGTTTTGGGATTCATATCTCTGGACATCGGAGTATCAGAAAATTAACGATGAGAACTCGCCATATAACGGCCAGAACAGACTTGTAGTTGCACCAAGTTTTTCAGAGGAACAGGGACCGACAGCAGTTGGAACAACTTATGACCAGTCACTTGTGTGGGAGCTGTACAATGAATGTATCAAGGCAGGAAAAATTGTCGGAGAAGACGAAGCACTTTTGAAATCATGGGAAGAAAAGATGCAAAAACTGGATCCGATTGAGATTAATGATACAAATGGAATCAAGGAGTGGTATGAGGAGACACGTGTCGGACAGAAGAACGGTCATAACCAGTCTTATGCACAGGCAGGAGATCTTGCAGAAATCGAAGTTCCAAACAGCGGATGGAATATCGGACATCTGGGAGAACAAAGACATGCATCTCATTTGGTAGGTCTGTTCCCGGGAACATTGATCAACAAAGACAATGAAGAGTATATGAATGCGGCAATCCAGTCTTTAACAGAGCGTGGAGAATACTCTACCGGCTGGTCAAAGGCAAATAAGATTAACCTTTGGGCAAGGACAGAGAATGGAGAGAAAGCATATACACTTTTGAATCATCTGATTGGAGGAAATTCTTCTGGGCTTCAGTACAATCTATTTGATTCTCATGGTTCCGGCGGTGGAGACACTATGATGAATGGAACTCCGGTATGGCAGATTGACGGTAACTTTGGCCTGACATCCGGTGTGGCAGAGATGCTTGTACAGTCACAGTCCGGATATACACAGTTTCTTCCGGCAATTCCAAGCGCATGGGAAGAAGGAAGCGTACAGGGACTGAAAGCAAGAGGCAACTTTACAATTGGAGAAAAGTGGGCAAACGGCGTGGCGGAGACATTTACGGTATGCTATGACGGAGACAAAGAAAGCAGTACATTTACAGGATCTTATGAGGATATCACTTCTGCAAAAGTATATGCTGATGGAAAAGAAATTGAAGTGACAAAAGAAGAAGAAACAGGTCGTATTTCTTTTGAAGCGAAAGCAGGAAAGACGTATACAATTGATATGTCTGAGACGAATGTGGAGGAATTGAAAGAGAAGGCAACAGCATTTTTAAAACAACTCCATCCGGATCTGATCAAGATTAAAGAAGAACTGCAGTCGGCAATTGACCACTCTTCAAAAGAACTTGGAAGTATTCTGACAAAAGCAAAACAGATGGATCAATTATACCGCACATATCTGCAAGAAGCAGAGAACGTATATTATCTGACTGATCAGGAAGGGCTTGCCTACAATGAGATTGATACTATTTACAATCAGTTGAGAGAATTGCGCAATACGTTGCTGGAAAACACAGGGGATATGGAATACTATCAGAAGGCAGAAAGTCAGCTTACTGATACCGCGGCACAATTAGAAAAACAGATGGAGAACCGGGTGATTTCATTTAGTAAAGATTCCGGAATCATTGGGGAGGATCGGACGCTTACCTTGAGTAAGAGTGAGAACGCTAAAAATTATGAGATCCGCTATACAACAGATGGAAGTGTTCCGAGAAAGACATCAGAAAACTACGAGAAACCACTTCAGTTGAGTAATCAGGAGGACACTGTTGTCAGAGCAGCATTGTTCTATAAAGAGCAGAGAGTCAGTCCGGTATATACAAAGAAATATATGACAGAAGGTATTTCCGTTAAAGATTTGGTAGTATCCCATGAAAACCATTGGGGAGATACTTATGCAAAAGAGAAGATGATTGACAGAAATCCGGCGACAAGATGGGCATCAAAAGGTGTAGATACTTCCAAACCGATGGAGCTCACATTGACATTTGCAAAAGCAGAGCCACTCAGCCAGATGAAATTTGACCTCTTTGTATCAAGAAATAATGCGATTGGTGCATTTGAAATTCAAGCGCTTGTGGATGGAACCTACCAGACAGTGTACGAAGGTACAAAGATGGGGGATATCAATGACAAGGTGGGAGATGTAGATGGAAACAGCGAAGGATATCATGCATATTACTTAGCGGAATTTCCGGAGATCAATACGGATTCTGTAAAAGTGATACTGAAGGCAGGATTCTTAGGCGAACCATCTCTGTATGAGGTGACACCACTTTGTGCAGTTGTTCCGGCAGATAAAGCTGGTGACGCAGCAGAATTGGAGAGCATGATTGGATTGGCAGAGGAAGCAGACCGTACATTAGACTATTATGTAAATGCACCGCAGGAACTAAAAGATGCATTTGAAGAAAGCATTTCAGATGGAAAAGAAATGTTGAAAGCATCACAGGATTTGATGGATTCCAGAACCGAATTTTTATCAAATAGATATGACCGTCTTGGCTTTGGGGAGACAGATAAATCGGCGCTGGAGACATTGATTGCACGGGCAGAAGAAGCGCTGAAAGGCGAGTATACAAATGAGTCGTTGTACCAGTTAAAGAAAGTGCTTGCGGAAGCAAAAGAAGTTTTGGCTGATGAGAGTGCAAAGCAGCCAACAGTCGATCAGACAGCGCAGAAGCTGCAAAAAGCATTAGATAACTTGGAACAGGGAGGATTTGAAGAGATACAGGTTCCTGCTAGCGAGCTGCAAGGCTCTGATAAATGGATTCAGGCAGGTAAATTCAAGGCGACAGCAGATGACAATGTGGGACCGTTGACGTATGGATTTACCGGACATTTCATACAGATTCCGACTGTAAAAGGAGATGACCACGGAGTCATTCGGGTGACGATTCAGGATCAATCCGGAAAACAAATTTATCAGGAAGAGATTGATACATATGCGCAAAACCGAGTGGAAGGAACAGAACTGATGCAGAAGGAATTTGCAGAAGGCTCGTATACGATTCAGTTTGAGCGAGTGGGAAAAAGCCCACAGGCACAGGATAAAAGAGGCTGGGTTGAGGTTGGCGCACTGACGATCCGGAAAGAAAAGAAAGAAACGGTGGATAGAAGCAAGCTTGAAGAAGAATTGAAGCTTTGTGAGGGCCTGAATGAAAAAGAGTATACAACAGAAAGTTGGACTGCGCTTCAAGAAGTTGTAAAAAGTGCAACAGAATTTTTGAAAAAACCAGATGAAGAGACCTGTACATCTGAGATGAACGATAAAGCAGCGGAAGTAGAAGCGGCAAGGGCAAATCTCCAGAAAGTGACGGTAGATATATCGGAACTGAAAGAGGTCATTAAGACAGCGAAAGCAATTTCTTCGGAGGGATACACAAAAGAAAGTTTTGAGGCACTGCAGCAGGGTATCAGAGAAGCAGAGGCATTGTTAAATGGCACATATACACAGGATGAGGTAAATGAAAAGACGGCCATTTTGAAACAGCGAATCAGCGGACTGCGTGCGGATAAGACTGCACTTCAAGAAAAGTATGATAAGATTAAAGATATGACACAAGGTCAGGCGACGGATGAGTCATGGAAAGAGTTTACAGGACTTAGAGAACAGGCGAAAAATGTATTGGACAATCCAAATGCAACACCGAATGAGGTATCTGAAATCTTAGAAAAGCTGAACAAATTTGAATTTACATACAAGGATAAAGAGAGCGGAGAAGAAGATAAAAAGGATCCGAATCCGGGCACTTCGGGAGATTCCGAACAACAGGGAACTTCTGATACATCTCACAAAAAGGAGAGTGTAAAAACGGGAGACACTACAGCCATTGCTGTTCCAGTCGCAGGAATTGTGGGAGTAGCAGTATTGTTGTATGTGATGAGAAAAAGACGAAAAATAGAATCATAATATGTAAAGCGGCTATGAGGCAAACTCACAGCCGCTTTCATTATACATTATATCTGATAGCAATACGCTCCATTTTCTTTGACTCCATAAAAATCGGCAAAGGAAAGATGGAAAATATCTTGTTCTTTTCCGGATAAATCAATCTGATTTTTGATTAAATACTGATAAATACCGGAATAGTCAATTTTTCCCTGTAGTAAGATGCTGTCAAGCTTCCCATCTCTGATGATGGCACGTCTGTAATTGTGAGCATCTTCCTCCTCAAGCACGATATCGCCTTCCTCGGCAACACCGCGGCCGAGGGAGAGTGTGACGAGCCCGTAGAAGTTCATTGTGTTTTTCATGGCGTAGCGGTCTGTGTATTCCGCCTGTATTCCGCACATATTGAGCGCAGCAATCTGTCCCTGCTTCATTGCATTTGGCCAGATTCCGGAAAGACCGGTTACATCTCCTGCCGCATAAATATTCGGGCAGTTTGTTTCCATGGTATCAGAAACCTGAATAAAGCGGTCTACATGAATTGGAGTATCAAGGGCACATTCCACGGCAGGGCGGACACCGGCTGCAACGATCACCAGGTCGCAGTCAATTTTCGTTCCATCATCAAGGAGAACAAAATCAATTGCGCCGGCTTCGTTCATATGTGTCTCTGATGCTTTTTTGCCGAGAAGAAATTTGCAGCCATGTGATTCGAATAAAGTTCTGTACGCATTGCCGGCGGTCTCATTCAGCTGGATCGGAAGAATGCGGTCTGCCATCTCTACAACGGTTACATCTTTCCCCCGCTCTAAAAATGCGTATGCAGCGTCCATGCCGACCAATCCGGAACCAACTACAAGGATACGGTTCGCCTGATCAGCAAGAGACCGGATTGCCTGCGCATCAGACAGGTGACGAAGGCCAAAGACATTATTAGCTTCCCGAAACTGTCCGACCGGAGGAATAAAGCTGTTTGCTCCGGTTGCAATCAGCAGACGGTCATAGGAACAGCAGGTGTTATCATTGAGAACAACGACCTGTTCTGCGGTATCGATGGTGCGGACAGAGACACCGTTTCTCCATTGAATCCGATAAGCCTCAAAAAAGTCCGGCTCTACAAAGGACAACGTATCCTCATTACGCTCATGACTCAGATAGCGGTGGAGCATACAGCGGGAATGTACATGCTCATCCGTTGAAATCATTGTGATAGCAGCATCCGGGTCATTTTCACGGATTGTTTTTGCGGCGGTGATACCGGCAGCGCCGACTCCGATAATTACATGAATCATAAAGACACCTCCTCAACATAGATTGCTTTCTTTGGACAGGATTTCACGCAGTTTGGCTCTGCATCGTCCTTCATACAAAAATCACATTTGACGACTTTTGTATGGGTTGCGGTGTCTGCTTTTAAAACGCCGTAAGGACAGTTCATGACACACATAAAGCAAGAGCCGCATTTTTTTTCGTCGTAAGAGACAATTCCCGTTTCCGAATCTTTGGAGAGGGCGCCGCTCATGCAGGACATGACACACTCCGGTAGATCACAGTGTCTGCAGAAAATCGGGCGGTAACTGCCGTCCGGCATTTTTTCAATGTGATTGCGAGATTCATTGTGAATATCCGTAAGGTCTAAGTCATAGACGGTTCCAGGGGTATCCCTGTGTGCCTGCATACAGGCGACGGTGCAGTTTTTACAGCCGTCACAGAGAGAGGCATTGATCATAATTCTTCTCATAGCAGCACCTCCTATATCTGTAAGCCCTGACGTTTTTCTAAAATGATCTGTTCCAAAATATCGGCAGAGGCTTTTGCGTCATCGTTGATAATCACCTGTCCGCCGGTCAGTTCTTTCATATCCTCTGTCAGAACCTTCACGGCAGTCTTGCTTCCGGTTACAAATGGAGGAAGTCCAAGGTGAAGCGGAAGACCGAGAGCCAATCCGAAACATCCGTCAGCCAGTGCCTGCTCTTCCAGCCATTGAGCGGCAGACAGAACGAGCGGGAGCTGAGGAAGGTCAACACCAAGTTCTGCGGCAATCTCTGTCGCAACAATTTCAAGACGTCCGATTGCAAGGCAAGGACCAAAATTCAAAACAGGCGGAATATTCAGTTTCTGACAGACTGCACGCAGGCGAGGTCCGGCTAATTCGGCAGCCTCCGGTGTCATCAGGCCACAGTTTTCGATTCCTCCTGAAGAACATCCGGCTGTCAGAACAAGAATATCGCGCGAAATCAATTCTTTTGTAAGTTCCACGCTTAAGACATCGTGTCCGCCAGCTGTTAAGTTTGAGCAGCCTACGACACCGGCAATTCCCTTGATCTCACCTGCTGCGAGCAGTTCAATGAGAGGAGTCCATTTCCCACCAAGGAAGGATTTTAAGGAGCCTTCGCTTACACCGGTTAACGTATGGTCATTTCCATGCTCTTCCATCAGATTGAGTGGAACGCATCCGCGTCTTTCTTTGTAAGCTTCCACAATTTTATCGATGATGAGATCGCTTTGTTCTGCTCGGTGTTCAAATTCAAATGGCATCAGTTCTGCATTTGCTTTTTTCGCCACATCATCCAGACAAATCTGTTTGATCTTCAGCTCGTCACAGATTGGTTCGATACCCGGAAGTGTACAGTTGAATTCGGACAAAACTGCATCAATTGCTCCGGTTGCGAGAATTGCTTCGCTTGTGTAGTTATTGCCGGCATGTCCGTCGAATACTTCTGTATAATGAGCGCCACGGAGTTGTAGATCCTGTCCCACACAGGTACATCCAACCAACTTGAACCCTTTTGCGCCGGCTGCCAAAGCTTTCTTTTTTGCCTCTTCGGAGATGAGTTTTTCCTGCAGATCGACAAAAATCGTATGTTGATGTCCGGTGATCATGATATTGATGTAATCCGGATCAATGACACGAAGTCCGACCGGGGCAAGACGAAGTTCTGGCTGACCAAGAAGTACGTCATTGAGAAGGTTGGTCAGTGTCAGTCCGTATACGCCTGTTGAAATTCCAAGTTTTAGACAGTCAGTGAGCATATCGACAGGGTCGGAGTTTAAGTTTGTGGAACATTTAACCACACCCTTGAAAACTTCTGCCTTTGCACCGCCCGGCATGATACCGAGTTCTTTCCAGCGCTTGATGCGCGGAGCATATGCGATTTTTTCAATCAATTCAGCGGATACATATTCAGGCTTATATAAATCAGAAAGAACGGCGTCGGCGACTTTCTCAGCTTTCACATAGACATCCTCATCTGTGATACCGAATAATTCAGCAAGATGGTCCAAAGATTCCAATCCTTTTAATTCACCGCGGATCTGAGCTGTTTTTTTCAAATTCAATGCGGTATTTTCAACAATATGTATATAACATCCGCTGCCGGAAGCGACTGCTCTTAAAAAGTTTCGTGTGACGATCGTGTCTGCGTTGGCGCCGCAGATACCTCTTGGAGCCTCCGGAGTGATACGGCAAGGCCCGTTAGAGCAGAGACGGCAACAGACACCTTGAAGACCAAAGCCGCATTTGGTACTCTGCCCCTCCACACGGTGATGAGAAGTTTCCACTGGGAGCGAACGGATAAATCCTTCTAAAGGTTTATCGGCGCTTTTGCAAGTTGTACATCCATAACATTGATTCATGATAAAATCCTCCTTTTAAACTTGACTAAAATAGTAAAGATTAGGCCTGAAAAATATGCCTGGCACATTTTTCGAGTATACAAATTATCCGAAAAATAATTCAGATAAAGATTTCTGACGCATCTCCTGCAAAAGCATGGATTGCAGGCGGCAGAATTCCCGATGTACCAGACATGGTTTTTGCTGATTGTTCATAGAACAGTGATAGCCGTCTTTCATACACTCTAAAAGCAGAATGTCAGGGTCTACGGCGGCACAGATGTCATAGAGAGAAATCTCAGATAATGTGCGGTTCAGACAATATCCGCCATTTATGCCGCGGCAACTTTTTAAAAGACCCTGTTTTTCCAGTTTTCTGGTAATTTTGTATGTCATTGCAGAAGGAAGCTGCTCTGCTGCACAGATATTGGAGACACTGACAAGTTCTCCGTCTGAGAGCGCTCTCATAATTCGGATCGCATAATCACATTCTTTTGTAAACAGCATAAAATACATACCTCCTGAGTCATTTCGCCCAATCCTGTTCGGGTTGTATTTACTATATAATACTGGATAAAAATGGTCAAGTATATAGAGACTACTTGTAAAAAAACGGTAATATAGACAAAAACAGGAGGTATTTGTCTATGTTTTAACAAATAAAATTATACAACATTAACAAAACAAACCATTGTGTGTTACAAGAATCTTCGAAGTGGAATGGTTATCACACGCAGTATGGCATAGAAGATCTTTTTTCCAAAACTCAAATCTTTGGAGTGATAGTTTTCACCGTAATCATATTCTCCGTCATTTCCCATTGTTTTGCTGTATGTTTTGTCGCGTTCCATTTCAGCTTGGATGATGGAATTTAACTCCGGGCAGTCCACTGCAAGCATTAGTTCAGTGTCCTGATAGGTGCTTCGCATATCCATATTATAAGAGCCGACAATGCTCATGCGGTCATCAATCAAAACAGCTTTTGTGTGACAGGAATGTGCACCCATAAATTCATAGACGCGGGCGCCGGTTTCCCAGATGTTTTTTTTCTGGTTCAGATAATCTGTGCATCCCCAAGGATTTGCACCGCTTGCCACATCATTTGTGATAATCTCCACCGGAATGTTCTTTTCGTGAAGTTCTGTCAGATCCTGATACATTTCTTTTCCGCAAATAATATAAGGAGTGTAGATACGCACCTGTTCGCCTTGCATCATGAGCTGATGAAGAGAATACCACATCCACGGTTCTTTGTTCTCGGACTTGATTGGATTGGAGAGCAAAGATACTTTATTTGTCTGCAGTGTGAGTGCTTCATAGTCCCATGTACTGTAAGCGTCCGGATATTTTTCTTTTAGAGAAGAGTATCGATTTTCTAGTTTTGCTTTGCAACTTTGAACCTTTTTGGTCATTTTTTTGTACGTATATTCTTTGCTGTCAGAAAGAGCCCAGACAGATTCAAAATAGTCAGTGAGCTGGCGGATGGAGGAAGAGTCGTTTTCTGCCGTCTCATAGACAAATAATTCACGATCAATATTTTTGGACCTGGAGTAGTCGCCGAGAAATAAATTTGTCGTATTTCTTCCGCCGAGCAGATACATTTTCTGGTCGACAATGACGTATTTGTCATGCATCCTTGCCTGTAAGTTCCAAGGTTTTAAAAGATTTATAGGATTGTAAATGCGAATGGATACGTTTTCGTGCGAGGCAAGTGCCTGAAACCAGGAATTTCGTTTTACATCTAAAAATCCGCTGATTCCGTCAACGAGAATGCGAACCGAGACGCCACGGTCAGCAGCGTGTAGCAGAGATGCCATCATATCCTGCCCTGATTTGTCCGCATTAAAATCAAAAGTAGAGAGGATGATTTCGTCTTTTGCCTCGTCAAGCATATGTAACCGGTACAATAAGGCATCTGTGTTGTCATTGATATATGCAACCCGTTCCGTACCGGCAGTATCACTGTAAAATGACTGTTTTGCGAACTTTTTCTGATAAGATACAGAGACATTCTTGTGTTGAATATATGGAATGGCAAGCAGCGCAATATAAATTAGCAAAAAGAGAAGTAAAATCTTTCCGATTGGTAAGCTTCTGAGTGAAAATAAGTGTTTCTTTTCCATAATAAAATCCCTCCTGTATGCTAGTATAAATCGAAATATACCTTTTGTGTTGGATTTGAAATATTAAATTTTTAGAAAGCGAGCTAACTTTTATAGGGCAGAGTGGGAACAGTGAGAAAAAATAAATTGACATTTCCCGATGAAGAACTTATAATGTAGGCATATTGGGTGTGTAACTGTACGGCAGGCATTAACCTTACATGAACGTTATTTTGGATGTTTTTGTAGGTTAATGCTTTTTTGTTGCATAAATACATGTAAAACTCCAAAGTATCTTCATAAGAGCCAAACGAGTCAACAAGAAAGGGGAAAAGAAAGGTGAAAGACAAGATTTTTGGTATTTTACAGAGAATCGGAAGATCTTTTATGCTTCCGATTGCAATTCTTCCGGTGGCGGGTCTGCTGCTTGGAATCGGAAGTTCGTTTACAAATGAGACAACAATTGCCACATACGGACTTCAGAAAATATTAGGAGACGGGACAGTGCTCCATGCACTGCTTACGATCATGAATAAGGTCGGAAGTGCGGTGTTTGATAATCTGCCGTTGATTTTTGCGGTTGGTGTTGCAATTGGAATGGCAAAAAAAGAAAAAGAGGTTGCGGCATTATCTGCATTAATTGCATATTTTGTTATGAATGTGGCAATCAATGGTATGCTGGTAGTAACAGGGGAAATTACAGCGGATGGGCAGATTGCCAAAGATGTGCTGGAAGGAACAATCGCATCTGTATGTGGAATACAGTCTCTTCAGATGGGTGTATTTGGGGGTATCATTGTCGGACTTGGTGTTGCGGCGCTCCATAACCGTTTCCACAAAATCGCACTTCCGAATGCATTGTCATTTTTTGGAGGTTCCAGATTTGTTCCGATTATCTCTACAATTGTATATATGTTTGTTGGAATTGGTATGTATTTTGTGTGGCCGCCGGTTCAGAATGGCATCTATGCGCTTGGAGGGCTGGTTACAGGAAGCGGATATGCGGGAACTTTGATTTTTGGTATTATTAAGCGTGCCTTGATTCCGTTTGGACTGCATCATGTGTTTTATATGCCGTTTTGGCAGACAGGTGTCGGCGGAAGTATGGAAGTGGCTGGACAGGTTGTGCAGGGAGGTCAGAATATCTTCTTTGCCCAATTGGCGGATTCGGCGAATATCGCACACTTCAGTGCAGATGCAACCAGATATTTCTCAGGTGAATTTATATTTATGATCTTTGGACTTCCGGGCGCTGCGCTTGCGATGTACCGCTGTGCAAAACCGGAAAAAAGAAAAGCAGCAGGCGGATTACTGCTCTCAGCAGCATTGGCATGTATGCTGACGGGTATCACAGAGCCGTTGGAATTTTCATTCTTATTCGTGGCGCCGGCGTTGTTCGTTGTTCAGGTCATCCTGGCAGGTTCTGCGTATATGGTGGCGCATATGCTGAATATCGCGGTAGGACTTACATTTTCAGGAGGATTCCTTGATTTCTTCCTGTTTGGAATTTTACAGGGAAATGAAAAGACAAGCTGGATGAGAGTCATTCCGGTTGGAATTATTTACTTTATTTTATACTATGCGATGTTCACGTTTATGATCAAGAAGTTCAACTTTAAGACACCGGGACGTGAAGATGACGATGCAGAGACAAAACTGTACACAAAAGCAGATGTAAATGCAAGAAAAGAAGGGAATCAGACGACATCAAATGAGGCACATATGGATCCGGTGAGTGCACTTATCACAAAGGGACTTGGTGGAAAGGCTAATATCAGTGATGTGGATTGCTGTGCGACAAGACTTCGTATTACAGTCGAAGATGCAGGAAAAGTAAATGAGGATATTTTAAAACAGAGTGGCTCCAGAGGAATCGTAAAAAAAGGTCAGGGAGTGCAGATCATTTATGGACCACAGGTGACTGTGATCAAGGCGAATCTGGAAGATTATCTGGAAACAGCGGATGATAGCTTGGAAGAGACAGAAGAGGTGATTGAGAGACCTTCTTCCGAGGAGAACGCTGTGACAGAGAAAACAGTCAAAGACGAAGGAAAAGTGACAGAGACAATCATCATATCAAGTCCGATTACCGGGAAAGCGGTGGAAGTGGCAGAGATACCGGACGAAGGATTTGCAGGAAAGATGATGGGAGACGGTGCAGGTGTGACCCCGACAGAGGCAGAAATCGTGGCGCCGGAAGATGGTGTGGTTGCATTTGTATTTGAAACAAAACATGCGCTTGGATTCCAGACGGACTCAGGTCTTGAGATGCTTTTGCATATCGGAATCGATACGGTTGCACTGAATGGACAGGGATTTGAAGTGTTTGTTGAAAATGGTCAGAGTGTGAAAAAAGGAGATCTGTTGATGAAAATAGATGTCTCATATCTGACAGAGCATGCACCGTCTCTTTGCTCGCCGGTTCTTTGCACAGATCTGAAAGAAAACCAGAAAGTGAGATTGCTTGCCGAGGGTGAGGTGAAAGCAGGAGAGCCATTGTTTGCAGTGGATTGTTACGAAAAATAGTGAACAGTAACGGAAATAAAAAGTTTCAAGCGGACCGGAAAGGTCCGCTTTACTTTTTTCGTGGATTTTGTTACCCTAGTATCAGAAGAAAAAATCTGGGGGAATATCATGTACAGAGTGAGCAAAGTCTTAAATAATAACGGTGTGATAGCGATTAATATGGAAGAAAATATAGAATATGTACTGTTGGGAAAAGGGATTGGCTTTGGAAAGAAAATCAGTGAGAGGTTCGAAGCGCCAGACGGATGTGCGAGGTATTCTCTGAGAGAGGATACAGAACGTGGCAGCGCGAAAGAGCTGGCAAAAAGTATCGCTCCAGAGTATTTGGAAATTGCCAATTCGATTCTTGTAGAAGCAGAAGAAAAATTTGGACGTATCGACAGAAGAATCTTGTTCCCGCTGGCAGACCATATTTCTTTTGCGGTAGAGCGAATCAGACATGGAGAGCAGATCAGCAATCCATTGACAGAAGATATCCGAGCGCTGTTTGGCAGCGAATATCAGGTTGCCTCCAAGTTAAAAGAGATTCTCAAGGAACGGCTTTCTGTGGAGATTGATAGTCATGAGATCGGTTACGTAGCGCTCCATATCCATTCGGCGATTGAAGATGAGAATGTGTCGATGGCAATGCAGATGGCAAGAGCAGTTCGGGAATGTGTCAAAATATTGGAGCAGGAGACCGGAAAGCAGATTGACGTGAGATCACTTTCTTATAACAGGCTGATGAATCATGTAAAATACATGATCATACGGGCAATCAAGAAAGAAAGCATCAAACTGGATCTGAACGATTATATGCAACAGAACCATCCGGAAGCATTTCGCTTAGGCAGGTTAGTCTGTCAGGATATTGAAAAAGAGTGCGCGATTCGACTGGAGAAGATGGAAGTAGGATATCTTGCGATGCATATCGAGAGAGTATACTCTGGGATATCTGAGTAAGATGTGAAGAAGGGAAGGCGGATTTTATGCGCATTTTAATCGCGGAAGATGAGAGAGATCTGAATCAAATTATCACAGAACGTCTGAAAAAAGAGCACTACAGTGTAGATTCGTGCTTTGACGGAGAGGAGGCGCTTGACTATCTTGCAGCAGCACCTTATGATGCAGTAATTTTGGATATTATGATGCCAAAGTTAGACGGACTGTCAGTCCTAAGAAAGATGCGAAACAAAAATGAAAATACACCGGTTTTGCTTTTGACGGCGAAAGACAGTGTGGAAGATCGGGTAAAAGGGTTAGATGCAGGGGCGAATGATTACCTTGTGAAACCATTTGCGTTTGAAGAATTATTGGCAAGAGTCCGTGTGCTTGTGCGAAAAACCGCTGCTGTGCAGAAGACCTGCTATGAAGTCGGCGGTCTGGAAGTGCATGTGGATACGCATCAGGTACTGCGAAACGGAAAAGAGATTGCACTTTCCAGTAAGGAATTTGCATTGCTTAGATATATGGTACAGAATGAAGGGATCGTGCTTTCCAGAGAAAAATTGGAGCAGCATCTTTGGAATTATGATTATATGGGTAGCTCTAACGTGGTGGATGTATATATCCGGTATCTGCGAAAGAAGATTGACGAAGGATTTGAACCAAAACTGATCCATACCGTGCGGGGAGCAGGATATGTGCTGAGGGTGAATGGATGAAAAAAGTATCGTTAAAAGTAAAATTAACACTTTTATATACCGCTTGTATGGTTTTTGTCATTGGATTCATCTTTGCGGTTTTGTTTTCGATCAGTAACCGGGAGGTGCTGGCATCTGCACAGATGAAACTGAAGAACCGGGTTCAGGAGAGTATGGATGAAGTCGAGTGGGAAGATGGACAATTGGAAGTGGATTCGGATTTTTATCAGATAGAGGATAATGTGTATTTGGCATTATACGATGAAAATGCGTATTTTTTATATGGAAAGCGACCATCAGGATTTACGGAGCAGATTGATTTCTCAAATGGAGAGGTGCAAAAAGTCAAAGATGGGGAGCGCGAGTGGTATGTCTATGATCTCCAGCTTCAAATGAAAGAAAACACTGTCTATATTCGTGGACTTACGTCAGTTACCGATGCGGAGGAAAGCTTTCTTATCACAATTCGGATTGCGGTGATTCTGCTTCCGTTGACGGCTCTGCTGGTCGGAAATTTAGTATACTGGATGACGAGACGAACGTTGCTTCCGGTGAAAACGATCACAGAGACTGTGCAAGAAATCCGTCACGATGCAGATTTGTCAAGACGAGTTGGATTATATAAAGAAGATGGAAGAAAGAATCGGGATGAGATTGCATATTTGGCACAGACATTTGATGAGATGTTGGAGGAACTGGAGAAGGTATTCCAAAGGGAAAAACAATTTACATCTGATGTGTCACATGAGCTGCGAACACCTGTCAGCGTTATTTTGGCACAGTGTGAGTCGTGTATGGAAGAAGAAGGCTTCAACGAAAAACAGCGGGAACAGATTATGGTCATACAGAAAAAGGCGCGGACAATCGCAGAGCTGATCTCACATCTGCTGATGCTTTCAAGAGCAGATCAGGGAAGGCTAAAACTTCATTTGGAAGAAGTGAATGTAAGCGAACTTGTGGAGATGATCGTGGAGGAACAACAGATACTCGCAACAGAACGTGATATCACGATTCAGACGAAGATCGAACCGGAATTATATGCAAAGCTGGATGAGACACTTTATATCCGAATGATGGACAATTTACTCTCCAATGCGACGGCATATGGAAAAGAGGGAGGGACTATCGAAGTGACACTGACACGAGGCGCAGAAGGCTTGTGTGGAACCGTGAAAGATGATGGAATCGGGATTGCAAAGGAGCATCTTTCACACATTTGGGAGCGGTTTTACCGCGTGGATGCAGCGCGCACAGGCGGGAACCATTCAGGACTTGGTCTTGCTATGGTGAAGTGGATCGTGGAAGTACATGGCGGAAACATACAGGTGGAAAGTGTGCCAGGAGAGGGAACGACATTTACGTATGTGTTCCCTGAAAGGTGAAAAATATAAATATTTTTGAATGAATTGCAGAAATTTTAATCTTTCTTTAATCTTTTGTGGGTATACTAACCATATCGAAGCAAGATGGAAAAAGAAAGGAGACATGACTTATGAAGAAAAGATATATTGGAATGATTGCAGGAGGAACGGCGGCAGTTTTGTTGATTGGAGGAATATCGGCATATGCAGTATGGAATCAAAAAGATATCGGAGCAGGTGAGGCGAAGAAAATTGCATATGAGGATGCGGGAATTTCGGAGAGTGATGTAGAACGGGTACATGTGTTAAAAGACAGGGACGATGGAAGACTTGTATATGAAATCGGTTTTGTGGAGGCGGATTATCAGTATAATTATGAGATTGCAGCCTCAAATGGAAAAATTCTGGACAAAGAGATTGAACAAAATAACAATGTTCAAAATACACAGTCCGCTGCAGCGCAGGATGATACACAGACAGGTTCAGAAAAGACAACAGAGATCAGCATAGAGCAGGCAAAGCAGTTGGTGCTTGACCGTGTACAAGGGGCGACGGACAGCAATCTTCGAATTGAGCAGGAGTATGATGACGGCGTTTATAAATATGAAGGAGAATTGAGCTATGAAGGAATGGAATATGATTTTGAAATAGATGCTAATTCGGGAACGTTTTTGGAATGGACAGAAGAAAAACAGGATGGAATATTGGATTGACAAATAAGTGGAAATTTGTTATTCTCTAAACGGTTAGTTAAAACTAATTATTGGTAGAAAACAGAAACTGTGTAGAGAAAGGAATTTATCATGAAAAAGAATCCAATCAAAATTCTTTGTCTTGTAATCGGTTTTTTAGCAATGGGGATTGGAATGATCGGAGTGGTGCTTCCGGTACTTCCGACAACCCCATTTCTTTTATTGGCATCTTTTTGTCTGGCAAAAGGTTCTGAACGATTTCACAAGTGGTTTACCGGAACAAAACTGTATCAGAAGCATTTAGACAGTTTTGTAAAAAATCGTGCCATGACTTTGAAAACAAAATTTTGTATTCTGCTTCCGGCATCAGCAATGTTGATTTTAGCAATGATTGCGATGAGCAATCTTTATGGAAGAATATTTATTGTGTTCCTTATTATTTTTAAATATGTCTACTTCTTTACGAAAATAGAGACAGTTCGTGATACAACATTGGTAGGGGAATAATTGCATGAACATATTAAAAGTAAAAACTTTGATCTGTTTTCAAAATCAAAAAGAACAGTGGAACGTGACGAACCTTGCGGTGACGCTTGGAGAGGAAAAGTATGCAGTCAGCCGTGTGCTGACTGTTTTGGAAAAGGAAGGTTTAATTGATAAAAGTAATCGGAGAAAACCGATACTTACGAAAAAGGGAAAGATGGCGGCGGAAGCGTACAGTCAGAAAGTAGAACTTGTTATCGGTCATCTGCTGAGTACCGGGGTTTCGCAGGAGGTGGCGAGGGAAGATGCTGTGACGATTGCGTCCTACTGCAAAGAGGAGACGTTGGAAGCTCTGAAAAAAGAAGAAATTGCAAAGCGGGTAAAATACGGATTTCGGGAAGGAATGGAATTTGACGGAGAGAGGCTCAGCAGACGATATCCGGATGGAAATTATCCGATTCCGTTTACCATTTTTCAGAAGGAGCTGCATCGGGAGCATGAAGTCTCAGTGTGGAATGAGCGGTTTGAAAATCCTTGTATTTTAAATATACAGAATAAAAATGGAAAATTGTATCTGCGGATGCTGGAGGAGTATCGGGAATATGAGTTTGAATATTGGGATGGACAAGCATGGTGTGAGATGGAAAGACAGGGGAAATTGCTGGCTTTTCGGGCAGACAAAATCCGGTTTCAGAGCATTGCAGGCGAAAAAGGAAGGATGCTTTCAGGAAGAATCTGGATTCAGATTTTTGATGGGGACGATGCGAAAGAGCTTTTGTTTGCCGTATATATTGCGTAAAAAAAGTTGCGAGTTGCAACAAAAAAGAAATTATGATTTAAAGTAAAAAAAAGGAAGAAGAACGCGGTTTGTTGCGCAGTGCAACAAAAAAAGATTTTTCTTTCGAAAAGAAGTGTGATATAGTCAGTTCAGCAATTTAAGTTGCTTTTTTTAATGTCTACTGGTTAGTTCAATCTAACAAATGATAGTTAAAGACAACATAATAAAAAGGAGGATATGAAAAATGAAGCATAAGACCATGAAATCAATGGTGAGAAGAATGGCCGCGCTTGCGATGGCTGCGGTGTGTACATTTAGTTTGACACAAGTAAATACGGTAAAAGCTGCTGAAAAACCAGAGGCAGGAGATTATGTGGTGCCGATTACATCGCTCAAGAGCAAAGCGCCGATTGCTGCGGTAAATGAGGCGTTCAACAAAGCGTTTGGAGAGAGTGCCAAGGTGACTGTAGACGGGGAAGGAAATATGACAGCAACTGTTGAAAACAATCACATGGTAATCAACATGATGGGAGAATATCATGCGAATGTTTTGACTGTAGAGGGTGCGGAATATCTCTCTTACAAGACAGAGCAGTCTTCTACAACATTCGGAAATCCGGCAGCAATTGCAAACATCGAAGTGCCGGAAAAAATGCAATTTCCGATTACACCTTCTGACGATGGTGTGTGTGAATTGAAGATTACAGTAGATTTTATGAACAATTTGATGGGTGGTGGGAATCCATATCCGACGGTTGTGACACTGACATTGGATTTTGCGAATGCACAGGTGGATACAAGTGCGCTGAGTGATCTCTTGAAATCTTATGAAGATCTTGTGAAAGAAGATTATACAGAAGATTCATGGAACACATTTGAGGCGAAAGTGAAGGAAGCAGAAGGATTGCTTGCAAATGGCGGAGCATCGGCAGCGAAAGTCAATGAGATGATTGCTTCTTTAAAAGATTTAAAAGGAAAACTGCAGTTGGTAAGCGATCTTCCGGAAGCGGATTACAGCAAAGTGGATGCAGCGATTGCGTCAGTTCCGAAAGACTTGACAAAATATACAGACGGAACTGTGAAGGCGCTTCAAAATGCATTGCAGACAGTTGTGCGCGGTCTGAAACAAAATGAGCAGAATAAAGTAGATCAGATGGCAGCGGACATTGAGGTGGCAGTCAAAGGCTTGAAAGAAAAGACAACCTCAGACAATAACAACACAAACAACAACAGTGGTAATAACAATAACAACACAAACAATAATACGAATAATAATACAAACGATAACACAAGCAATAACACGAGTCAAAATGCAGGAAGCACAACGCTGGACAAAGACAATTTGAAAGATGGTATTTATGAAGTTCCTGTATGGCTGTGGCATGCGACAAAAGATCAGGCGTCTATGGCGGCGCAGTCTTTGAACAGCACCGCAAGAATTGTTGTGAAAAATGGCGTGAAGACAATGTATATTTACGCAAAATCCATGACATATGGAAACATTGAAGCGAGCCTTCAGGAATTAAAAGTGGCTGATGCCAACGGAAATTATACGAGTGCTACTGTGGAGGAGAAAAATGCTTCTGGAAATCCGACTTGTTTCTCATTTGTACTTCCTCATACACAGGAATATCTGAATGTAAAAGTGAATCCGCATGTGGCGATCATGGGACACCAGGATATTGAAGCAAGACTTCGCATTGATTACTCAGCGCTGAAATTAGTTTCTGAAGATGCGAATGACACTACTGTTAAGGTGACAACTCCTGCATCTGGAAGCAGCTATGGAGCGTCAAGTGCACCAAAGACAGGAGACTATGATAATTATGCGGAAATTCCGGTTGTTATGCTTATAGCAGCAGCTGCCGGTGTGATGACAATGGTTTACAGAAAGAGACAGGAGAAATAAGATGAAACGATTAAAGCAAATTGTTTTGGGATTGGGAATGGCAGCTGCGATTGCGGCTGCCCCTGTTCCTGTTTATGCGATGGAAGATGGAGCTTATACGGTAGGGAGAACAACATCCTATGCAAATCCGGAGACGAGACAGACCGTAGATGGCGGGACGAACATTGCGCTTGGAGACAGTATGTGTGAGAGTATTGTGGAGGACAGTGCGCTGGTAGAACAGTCTCAGGGGAAAACGTATGTTACGCTTGGAATAGGTCTGATGTCAAATGTGAGTGATGTACGTATGCAGATACAGGGAACAGACGGAACTTATCGAGATGTGGAAATTACACAGACCGGAAGTTGTGAAAGAGATGGAGATACGTGCAATCACTATCGGTTTGAGGTGGATTCGGCAGATAATTATATCAGTCCAATCTTGTATGTAGAACCGATGGGAAGAGACGTACAGTTCTTTGTGAAACTGGATATGGCATCTGCACAGGTAGGGACAGGAAAGTTTGTAAGTGAGATGATATCGGCAGAAGAGCCGCAGACTGAAGAAGAGCCACAGACTGAAGAAGAGCCGCAGGTGGCAGATGAAGAGCAGACTACAGATGAAGAACAGGTGACAGAAAAAACAAATACAAATAAAGTGCCGGTTGGACAGATTGCAGTCGGAGCTGTCATTGTGCTTGTGATAGGTTCTTTGGTTGTGTTCGTAAAGAAAAGGAAATAAGAAATGAAAAAGATAAAGTTGATTGCAGCCTTGTTATCCGCACTGTTTTTGACCGGATGTGTGGATCAGTCAGGAAATCAAAGTGCAGACAATGATACAAAAGAAAAGCGGATTGTGGCGACTTCGGTGGCGACTTGTGAGATTCTTGACAAACTGGAAGTAGAAGGCGTTGTCGGAGTTCCGAAAACGGACAGTTATTCTATTCCGAAACGCTATGAAAATGCAGAAAGCGTCGGTTCTCCGATGGCTCCCGATATGGAAATCATAAAGTCGTTAAAACCGGATATCGTTTTAAGTCCGAATTCTCTGGAAGGAGAATTAAAGTCCCAGTATGAAAATATAGGAGTTGAAAGTTATTTTTTGGATCTGAAAAGTACAGAAGGAATGTATGAATCGATTCTTGCATTAGGAAAGATGCTGGGAAAAGAAGAAGAGGCAGAGAAGCTTCATCAGGAATTCGAGGATTTTAAGAACGATTTCGCACAAAAGCATAATGAGCAGGAGGCCCCTACGGTGCTCATATTGATGGGGCTGCCGGGATCTTATGTGGTGGCAACAGAAAGCAGTTATGTCGGAAGTCTTGTAAAGCTTGCCGGAGCTGTCAATGTATACGGAGATGGCGGCGGGCAGGATTTTCTGAATATCAATCCGGAAGATATGGTAGAGAAAGCACCTGATATCATCCTTCGGACTTCTCATGCGCTTCCGGAGCAGGTGAAAAAAATGTTTGCGGAAGAGTTTGCGACGAATGATATTTGGAAACATTTTGAGGCGGTGCAAAACGCAAGAGTATATGACCTGGATAATGAAAAGTTCGGGATGAGTGCAAATTTCCAATATGAGGAGGCGCTAAAAGAACTGGAAACATTTTTGTATCAGGAGGGAACAAATTGATTAGCATAAAAAGAAAAATAATTTCATTTCTGATTACGGGAGCAGCATTGATTGTGCTGTTCCTTGTTGCTGTTAATACGGGAAGCTTAAAAGCATCTCCGGAACAGATTTTGAGAGGATTGTTTGTAGCGTATGATGAGACAGTCGCTACGATATATTCACTGCGATTTCCGAGAATTTTGATTGCGATGCTCGCCGGCGCAGCGGTAGCTGTATCAGGTGTCATGCTTCAGGCGGTAATGAAAAATCCGCTGGCAGATCCGGGAATCATGGGAATTAGCTCCGGCGCGGGAATGGCGGCAGTGCTTGTGACGGCATTTGCGCCATCACTGTATCTGGCGGTTCCTGCATTTGCGTTTTTAGGAGGTGTCTTTGCGTGTGGACTTGTGTATCTGCTTTCCTGGAAGGGGGATTTAAGTCCTCTCAGGGTGATTTTGACCGGTGTGGCGGTGAATGCATTTTTTACTGGGCTGATGTCCGCCGGAGAAAGCATGATGGGAGCGAATTATAGTGGGGCAGCTAGTATCGTGAACGGGAATATTACGATGAAAACATGGGAGGATTTTCAGATGCTTTTCATCTATGCGGTGATTGGGCTTGTTCTGGCTGTCTTTTTAGCGTCAAAATGCGATATTCTTGGATTGGAAGATCAGACAATTCGCTCACTTGGAATTCGAGTCAATGCGGTGCGCCTTATAGTGTCCGCAGCAGCTGTACTTTTGGCATCAATCAGTACTGCGGTAGTTGGAGGCATCAGTTTTCTGGGACTTTTAGTGCCACATATTGCAAGGCTGCTGGTCGGAAACAGTCATAAGGTACTCATTCCTTACACGATGCTTCTCGGGGCATTTACGCTATTGCTCGCCGACACAATCGGGCGTACGATTGCGTATCCATACGAGATTAATGCGGCGGTAGTTATGGCAGTGATTGGAGGACCAAGTTTTATTTTATTATTAAGGAGGTCAAAGACAGAACTATGAATGAGCAGAAATTGATTTATGAAGTGCAGAATCTTTCTTTTTCTTATGGAGAGCATCAGGTACTTCAGGAAATGTCATTTTCACTGCAGAAGGGGAAGATCACAACTCTGATCGGTGCGAATGGCTGTGGAAAATCTACATTGTTCCAGCTGCTGACAAGGAATTTAAAGCCTGATCAGGGTGAAATTTGTCTTTATGGTGAAAATCTTCAGAATATGAAACTTAAGGATCTGGCAAAAAAAGCTGCGATTGTGCACCAGTATCATACGGCACCGGCAGATTTGAGCGTGGAGAAGCTGATCGGCTACGGGAGAATTCCTCATCGAAGAACCGGAAGCTTTAAGATGAGCGAAAAAGATGTGGAAAGAGTAGAATGGGCGATGGAGGTGACACGCACAGAAAAATATCGAAACCGTTCGGTCTCAAAGCTGTCTGGGGGACAAAGGCAGCGGGTGTGGATTGCGATGGCACTCGCACAGGATACAGAGCTTCTGCTTTTAGATGAGCCGACAACCTATTTGGATGTGCGGTATCAGATACAGATATTACAATTGGTGCGCAGACTGAATAAGGAATATGGGCTTACCATTGTCATGGTGTTGCATGATATCAATCAGGCATTGTATTATAGCGATGAGATACTTGCGATGAAAGAAGGAAAAATGATTGGACAGGGAGTTCCGGAGGAAATTTTGACGGAAGAACTGTTAGAAGAAATCTATGGCGTCAGACTGCCGGTTTTTACGGTGGAAAAAAAGCCGTTTATATTGGCGGTGTAAGATTTGCATGAGTGAAAAAGATGGTGTATTCTAATGTTATCTGAAAAGTGAATTGGAGATGAAAAATGATGACAAAAATATTTGCACATAGAGGAGCCAGCGGATATGCGCCGGAGAATACATTGGAGGCATTTGCTCTTGCGATGGAGATGGGAGCAGATGGAATTGAGTTGGATGTACAGCTGACAAAAGACGGAGAAGTCGTTGTAATCCACGATGAGGTGATTGATCGTGTAAGTAATGGGAAGGGCCTGGTAAAAGATTACACACTGGTTCAATTGAGGAAGTTTTCGTTCGATAATCATATGGAGGGATATGAGAATATTTCAATCCCTACACTGAAAGAAGTGCTGGAATTGGTAAAAGCAAGCAAAATGGAAGTGAATATTGAATTGAAAACGGGAATCTATTGGTATTTAGGCTTAGAAGAAAAGGTACTTGAGATTGTGAAAAACTGCGAGATGCACAAGCGGGTAATTTATTCTTCGTTTAACCATTATAGTGTACAGAAAATAAAGGAATTGGATCAAAAGGCAGAAACTGCATATTTGTACAGCGATGTGATTCTGAATGTGGAAAATTACGCAAAAGGAACTGGGGTTTGTGGATTACATCCGGCGGTGTATCATTTGAAAATGGCTGATTTTATGGAAAGGTATAAAGAAAGTGGGTGTAAGATCCGTGTGTGGACAGTAAACGATGCGCAAGATATGCGTTTTTTTATTCAGAATGAACTGGAGGCAGTCATTACGAATTATCCAGATGAGGCTTTGAAAATCCGTGATGACATGCAAAAGAAAGAACGTAAATGAAAAAATTTCAAAAATCGAAAAAAATAACTAGAAGTATCAGAAAGAGTCGTATACAATAAAAATGAAAAAAAGAGTGAAAATGTATGCGGTTGCTTTTGAATGATACAAAAGCATGAAAAGGGAATCCGGTGAAAAACCGGAGCAGTCACCTCTACTGTAACGCGGACGATGAGACAATAGGCCATTGACAGAATAATGTTGAGAAGGTGTTTTCAAAGAAAGATGCGAAGCCAGGAGACCTGCCGTATATAGGAAAGAATGTTTTTAGGTTGGAAAGAATGTTTCTTTTGGTGATTGCATAGGCATAATTATGTGCAGATTTGGAATCACTGTATGTGAGTAAAAAAGCAGTCTTTCAGAACAGAAAGGCTGCTTTTATGTACAAAGAAGGGACGAGACAAAAAGAAAAGGAGGGCAGAAAGAAGAAAACATTCATCTGAAAAAAAGAGATAGGAGAATGGAAAATGATAAGAAACAGAAAAAAATGGCACAATAAAGTCGTGAGCATTATGCTTGCGATGCTGATGGTTGTCTCTGTAGTTGTTCAATATCCGTTGAACAGTATTGCAGAGAATGTGCAGACAGGCAGTGAAGAATATTTAGGTGTTCAGACAGAGGCAAAGGTCTATGATGATTTCGAGAATGACATCTGGCTGCAATATCAGCAAAAGGAAATGCAGGTTGGGGATACCACAAATTTACGGCCTTGGAGAGTAGAACAGATTATCTCCAATGCAGTTGCAAATGACGTTCAGCGACCGGTATTTCATTTTGAGATCATCAAAGGCGACAGCATTTCGCTGAATACAGAAAGTTCCACTGAAAAAGCAGTTGTGACAGCGGAAAAACCAGGGACGTCAGTAGTGAAGGTAACCTATGATGCAGTCGAATATGGTGGAAAAACATGGGGAGCAATCTCGCCTGTGAATACAGCATATGCGGTATTTACAGTGGGAGAGACAGGGACAGCTACGATTAACTGCAGTGAAAAGCTGCAGAATTGGCGTCATTATGATACCATTTATTATAATGAAGGCGATACGGTTCCGTTTACTTTTGAGGCATCGGCAGACGGCGCTGAATCTTTAAAAGTGACATTGAATGGCTTGGAAATCCAAGGAGATGGAAATACATATACTGCAAACTTAGAAAACCGGAGTAATATCATCGGGATTGAAGCGACAGATGCGGATGGTAATGTAAAATCGCTGTATCGTGTCGTTGATGCAAGATTTATTGAGATCAATGTAGAGAATAAGACGAATCCGGATGCGGCATTGGAACCTGGTGACACAGCAAATATCAGTTTCCGCGGTGTGACAATGCCAGTGTATAAGCTGGCTACGATTTATAATCCGGTCTGGACATCGAACAGTGCATGGGGAAAATCCGATGCAACATATCTTTCTTACAGCAATGAGACATTAGGCGAGTTTAAAGGTCAGTGTCAACAGTGGGATCTTGCGACGAACAATGATTTTGATGTAACCTTCGAGGAAGCAGGAGAGTATACATTCACAAGTCGAAACGGAATTTTTTCTGAATGGTGGGGAAGTCCTCTCGGAGCAGATATTACTGCAAATGGCTCAGGGGAACCAAACTTAAATGCACCTGTATTGAAAGACTGGTTTTCGACACTGCCAAGCTTTACTGTGTCGGTTAAAAAAGATGTTCCGGTTGAAAACATTACGTTAGATCAGGAAACATTAGAGCTGCAGGTTGGAGATGTATCATCTCTGCAGGCTACTGTGACACCGGCGGATGCAACAAATCAGACAGTGGAGTGGAGCAGTGATCATACAGATGTTGTCACAGTAGATCAAGATGGCGTGCTAAATGCAGTGAGCGCAGGAAAAGCTGTTATCACAGCAAAAGCGGGTGAAAAGACAGCAACTTGTGAAGTGACAGTGAAAGAAAAGAGTGAACAGCCGGAAAAAACACCGGTTGGAACAGTGACAGTAAGCATTCAGGATATGATTCCGACACCGGATGGGGAAGACTGGCCGGAAGCAAAAGGTGTGATTTTGAAAAATACGAATGTGTCTATCTATGAAGATGATTCGATGATGGATGCGATCGTGCGTGCGTGCGAAGAAAATGGAATCAAGATTTCTTTGAATGCGTCAAAGACATACATTACAGCTGTGGATGGCCTGGAGGAGTTTGACCGCGGAGCGGCAAGCGGCTGGATGGGAACTTTAAACGGTTGGTTTACAGACAAAGGATTTGCATCATTTACAGTGGCAGACGGGACATTTGCAGATGGAGATGTCATTACGTTGGAATATACAACGAACTATGGAAGTGATTTGACAGATACAACAGATGTAACAGGAGAACTAAAATCACTTGGAAACAACACAGGGGATTTATCGCCGGAATATAAGCGGGATGTATACAAATATACTTTGACAGTTCCGAAGGATACAACGGAGGTCTCGTTCCGACCGGAGAGCTTTAACAGATATAATAACGTTGCGATTCGTGTGGGGGACAAATCATACCGCTATGGAGACGCCATTCCGGTATCAGAGGGAACTGAAATTAAAATCACATCAACACCGACGAGCTTTATGAGCTTGTTGGGGCTAAAAGATGGAGTTACATATACAATTACGGTAAAATCTTTAGAAGAGCCGGAAAAAACACCGGTTGGGACTGTGACAGTAAGTGTTCAGGACATGGTTTCGACTCCGGAAGGAAAAGACTGGCCGGAAGCAAAAGGTGTGATTTTAGACAATGTAAAAGTGTCTATTTATGAAGACGATACAATGCTTGATGCGATCGAGCGTGCATGTGTGGAAAATAATATCGAAATTTCATTTGATTCGAACAAAACATATGTGACCGGAATTGATGGCTTGGAACAGCTTGAGCGTGGTGAAAAAAGTGGTTGGATGGGAACTTTAAACGGATGGTTCACAGATGATGGGGCAGGTAACTTTACGGTTGCAAACGGAAAATTTGCAGATGGGGATATCATTACAATGGAATATTCCCTCGACTATGGAAACGATCTGACAGACACAACGGATGTTACAGGAGAATTAAAATCACTTGGAATTAATACAGGTGAATTTGCTCCACAATACAGCAGAGATGTATATGAATATACATTGACAATTCCGAAAGATACAAAGCAAGTGTCATTTGCACCGGAAAGCTTTAACCGCTATGACAAAATCACAATCCAGTCAAATGGAAACGAATACCGTTATGGAGCAGCGATTCCGGTAGAAGAAGGGACTATTGTAAACATCACTTCGGTTCCGGTAAGCTACACGACACCAGTGGAACCGGATGCAAAAGTGACATATCAGGTGACTGTAAAGTACGAGGACGATTCGCAGAATCCGGATCCGGAAAAACCAGACCCACAAGAGCCTGAAAAAGAAGAAATTACACTCACAGATACACAGTATGGAGTGAGTCTTACAGGAAGAGAATTGACAAAAGACATGCAGCTTGTTGTCTCCAAATTGACAAAAGACGATGCGGCAGTAGATGAGATTCGAAAAGCCATTCCGTCAAGCAAAGGAGTATTTGCACTGTATCATGTAGAACTTCGTCAGGATGGAAAAGAAGTTGCGTTATCGGATACAGCGAAGCTGAGTCTTCCGGTCGGTAAAAAATATAATGGAAATACAATGGATGTATTACTATATACCGGCGGAGAAGTGAAGAAACTTAGCGGAACTGTTACAGATGGTTATATTGCTGTGAAAGTGACACAATTAGGCGATTTTGGTGTTGTGACGGATATGGCAGGAGACGGAGCAAGTACAACAGACAAATTAAGTTCAGCAGATGGCTCCGGCAACAGCCAGACAGGAACTGTAAAAACCGGTGACAGTGTAAAGATAGAGTACCTGGTATACCTGATTGCAGCATGCGCGGTTGTGATTACTGCAGTTGTTGTAGTCAAAAAGAAAAGACAAGGAAAATAAAAATGAAAAAAAGAAATGTTAGAATAATAGCGTTGATGCTTGCTGCGGTGATTGCAGCAGGCAGCCCAATGCCTGTTCGTGCAGCGGATTTTGAAATCGAAGAAGAGATTATTTTAGGAGGAACCGGGGGAGAATCAACGGCGCTGTATGAAAAAGAGTCGGAGGAGACTCTTTTTCAGGGGACAGTGGAAGTTTCAGAAAATGAAATTGCAGACCAAGATATGCAAGCAAGTCTTGACAAAGCAGCAAATTATCTGAAGACTCACGTGACGAACCCGGTCGTGAACACTTTGGGCGGAGAATGGTCTGTGCTTGCAATGGCAAGGTATGGGAATCTGCCGGAGGAGACAAAAAAGAATTATCTGGCAAATTTGTATCGGACATTGGAGGAAAACCAAGGTGTTCTGGACAAACGAAAATATACAGAATATTCGAGAGTAGTGCTGGCGCTTACGGCAATCGGAGTGGATCCTTCGGATGTCAACGGATATAACATGCTGTATCCGCTTGCAAACTTCAAACAGGTAAACTGGCAGGGAGTCAACGGTACGATTTATGCGTTGCTTGCGCTGGATTCGAAGAACTATGAAATTCCAAAGCTTACAGAAGAAGATTTGGGAAAAGGGCTGGAGCAGACGACAAGAGAAAAGCTGATCCAACAGATACTGGATAAACAGTTGAGTGATGGAGGATGGGCGTTAAGTGGAACGAAGTCGGATGCAGATATGACTGCGATGGCAATCCAGGCGATTGCTCCATATTATGAGAAAAACAGTGAAGTTAAAACCGCGGTGGAGAAGGCGCTTCAGACATTGAGTAACATGCAGGATGAAAATGGTGGATTTGCAAGTTTTGGAACTGAGAATTTAGAAAGTGCAGCCCAAACTGTAATCGCACTTTCAACATTGAATGTGGAGCTTTTATCAGATGAAGCATTTGTAAAAAATGGTAAATCGGTATTAGATTATCTCCTGAGCTATCAGTTAAGTGACGGTGCGTTCAAGCATACCCCACAGGAGAATACAGCAGATGCGATGTCTACAGATCAGGGCACGATGGCACTTGTCGCATATAATCGGGCTGTAAACGGAAAAAATACATTATATGATATGACTGATGTGCAAAACGGCGGAGACGAGGAGGAAGAGACTGCGGAAAATATTGCACGTTTTCGGGCAAAACTTGAGGCGCTTCCGGCACAAATCCGAATCAAAGATCAGCAGACAGTGTATGCATTGATCAGCGAATTGGATCAGATGAAAAAGTTTGCAGAAAAAGAGGAATTTCGCGGCCGATTGCAAGAGAAACTAGAGGAAATCTCGGAGCAGATAAAGGTAGTAGAGAGTCTCGATGAGCAGATATGGAATGAAATCAATCCACTGGCAGTTACCTTAAAAGATGTTGAAAAAATTGCAGAACTACTGAAAATATACGAGAGTATCCCAAAAGAGAATCTTGAATATGTAGAACACAGAGAGGATTTACTGCAGGCAGATACAATCGTAAAAAAATTGCAGAATGGGATTTTGGCAAAAGAGATTTTTACAAATGTGAAAGACTCTAGTATCGATTATGTATATGAGACTTGGAATTATACACTCACACTGAGAGGTGCGAACAATTATGAACCTGCGGATATGAAAGCCGGAGTGATAAGCGAAAAGAAAGATGGGAAATACTTTTTTACGACTGAGGAGAGCGGAACACTTCCGGGAAATATCGACCTAAGTATCAAGTGCAGCGGATTTACGAGTAAAGATTATGTGCTTTATAAGCAGGAGAATGGAAAGTCTGTTAAAGCAGGAACTGCAACTGTCTTGGGCGGCTATCTCACCTGCAGTATTTCAGAGGGCGGGACTTATTATATTCAAAGTGAGCCGGAGAATGCAGGAACAATAGAGCCTGTGTTTACAGGGACCAAAAATCTTCAGGAAATAGCAGAGCAGGTAAAGGAGACGTCGAATAAAAAGGCGACTGCAAAAGCACAGGCGACATCCAAGAAAGATGACAGTAAAACTGTAAAAGCAGAAGTGAAAGACAATGTTGTTGCAAAGTCAGAACTTGCCCGTGTCAAAGATCAGGATAAGAACCTTCAGATGGAAGGAAAAATGACCGATGGAACGACGTACACATTCACATTGAATGGAAAAGATATCAAGGAAGAGAAAGAGATCAATATTGAACTGAAACGTACAAGTCCATATGATGATGAGATCAAACAGCTCTCGGAACATCCGGCTGTGCTGTATTTTGAACAATCAGGAACATTTCCTGGAGTTATACAGGTGGAAGTGCCGGTGGAAAAAGAAGACGGAGAATACTTACTTTTATATTACAATCCGAAAGAACAAAAAGCGGAATATGTGCAGAAGGTGGAAGTAAAAGACGGACAGACAAAATTTCTGATTGAAAAAGGCGGAGCGTATTTCATCGATAAGAGGGTGAGTACAAAGTCGCTGAAGGATGATACAAAAGAAAAAGACAATTTTATTGATACCGATACAGATGAGATTATTCTTCAGGGGACAAAAGAAGAGACGAAATCCTTGTCTGTGCCATATATTGTCGGGGCGCTCATTGCATGCGCAGTGGTTGCATCGGGACTTGGATATTCGTTCACTCTAAAAAAGAGACGCAGAAGGGACAGAGATGGTGATGAAGCATAAAGTGAAAAGGGTCATAGGGCTGCTTTTGATCGCTGTGTTGATGAGCAGTGTAGCGACAGGCTGTGGAAAGACAACGCTTACTAATACAGTGCAGAATGAAAATAAGCAGAAGGATTCAGATGCATGGATGGAGGATGATGCCTCCGGCCAAAAGGATACGGATAAAAGTGAGACTTCTAAGGAAGAAGAATACTATGACGTAGACAAGATACAAGGCGGGGAAGTTGACTATTCCAAATATGAGGAGAAAAAATCATCCAGAGCAGCAAGCGGAAATAGCAACAGCAATGTTACATACAGCGATGGGACCGGAAGTGGACAGGATCAGTATCAGACAAATCCTGTTCCGGAAGGAATGCAAAATCCGGTGGAACCAGGAGAAATCACAATTGACAAAAGCAAGAAACAGACCTGCTATCTCACCATTTCTTGTGCAACGATTCTTGACAATATGGAAAATCTGACAGAAGGGAAAGAAAAACTGATCCCTTCTGACGGAGTGATCTATGCGACAAGAAAAGTGACGTTTTATGAAGGAGAGAGTGTCTTTGATGTCCTTCTCCGTGAAACGAAAAATAACCGTGTGCATATGGAATATTCCTTCAATCCGCTGTTCAACAGTAATTATATAGAAGCGATCAATAATCTGTATGAGTTTGACTGCGGCCAGAATTCCGGCTGGATGTACAATGTCAATGGGTGGTATCCAAACTATGGCTGCAGCAGATATATAGTTCAGGAAGGAGATGAAATCCAGTGGAATTATACCTGTGATTTGGGAAGAGATCTGGGGACAAGCTGGATGGATCAAAATGGGGAAAGATAACTTTGGTACGTATCATCCGATAATTAATTTTGTTTATTTTGTATTTGTGATAGGGTGCTCCATGTTTTTGAGGCACCCTGTTTTTCTGGGGATTTCCTGTGTGAGTGGTTTTATTTACTATATTTATCTCAAAGGAAAGAAAGCATTCAAAACAGCTCTATGGCTGATGATTCCTGTATTCTTGATCTCAGCACTTGTAAATCCTCTTTTTAATCATGAGGGAGTGACACTTTTGTTCTACTTTCGAACGGGCAATCCCCTGACGTTAGAATCTATTGTATATGGACTGGCGTCCGGTGTGATGCTTGTGTCGGTATTAAACTGGTTTTCCTGCTATCAGGTCATTATGACCTCGGATAAATTCATTTATCTGTTTGGGAAACTAATTCCGGCGATGTCATTGATTTTATCTATGGTGCTTCGATTTGTTCCGAAGTTTAAAAATCAGATTACAAAGGTTTCAGATGCACAGAAATGTATCGGAAGAGATGTGACAAACGGGAATACGCTTACGAAGGCAAAACACGGAATGAAAATTCTTTCAATCATGACGACGTGGGCATTGGAAAATTCAGTGGAGACAGCAGATTCCATGAAGTCGAGAGGATATGGACTGCGTGGCAGAACTAATTTTTCCATCTATCGTTTTGATACGAGAGACAAATGGATATTTTCGGTGATGGCTGCAGCAGGCCTGATTGTGCTTGGCGAAATTGTAACAAAAAAAGTATATTTTTTATATTTCCCGATGATGGAGGGAAATCCGTTAAACTGGGAAACACTTTTGATCTATGTCATTTATGGGGGAATGTGTATGCTTCCTATGGTGATTAATATTGTGGAGGATATAAAATGGCACTATTTGAAATCAGAAATCTGACATTTACTTACCCAGAGGCAAAGACACCGGCTTTGCAGGAGGTGAATGTTGCAATTGAACAGGGAGAATTTATTGTCATCTGTGGAAAATCTGGCTGCGGAAAGACGACATTGCTTCGGCATTTTAAAACTGCACTGACACCATATGGGACAAGAAGTGGAGAAATTCGATTTTTGGGGGACGCTTTGGAGCAGGTATCTGTCAGAACACAGGCAAGTGAGATCGGATATGTTCTTCAGAGTCCGGACAATCAGATTGTGACAGATAAAGTGTGGCATGAACTGGCATTTGGACTTGAGAATCTCGGATATGATCAACAGACGATTCGGCTTCGAGTAGCTGAGATGGCGAGCTTTTTTGGCATTCAGAACTGGTTTGCGAAAAATGTGGAGGAACTGTCGGGAGGACAGAAACAACTTTTAAATCTGGCTTCTGTGATGGCAATGCAGCCGAAGGTGCTTGTGCTTGATGAGCCGACTTCACAGCTTGACCCGATTGCGGCGAGTGAATTCCTTGCAACGATACGGAAAATTAATCTGGAACTTGGGACGACGGTGATCATCATCGAGCACCGTTTGGAAGAAGTGTTTCCGATGGCAGATAAAGTGCTTGTTCTGGAGGAGGGACGACAAATCTTGTATGATGAGCCAAGGCAGGTAGGAAAGGCGCTTGCCGGAAATGATCTGTTTCTTGCAATGCCAAGTCCGGTACAGATTTATGATGGAACGGGACAGGTCGGAACATGCCCTTTGACGGTCTGCGAGGGGAGAAACTGGCTGAAGGTACATTTTGAAAAAGAGCAATCTGGATTCTGTGAGACAGAGAACGAAAAGAGTACAAAAGGAAAAGATGAGGTTGTCATCGAGGCAAAGGAAGTGTGGTTCCGATACGAAAAAGAGATGCCGGATGTCGTGAAAGATCTGTCCCTGCAGGTAAAAAAGGGCGAACTTTTCTGCATGTTAGGCGGAAATGGAACTGGGAAAAGTACGACATTATCACTTTTATCCGGAATTCGAAGACCTTATCGAGGGAAAATCTTGCTGAAAGGAAAGGATATTCGCAAGCGAAAGGAAAAAGAATTGTTTCATGGTTTGATAGGGGTGCTTCCGCAGAACCCGCAAAGTCTTTTTGTGGGAAACACAGTCCGTGAGGACTTGTGGGAAATGTTTTCTGGATTTCATATCCAGCGAAAAAAGGAATATGAAAAGCAAATGGAGCGTGTGATTGAAGATACACAAATCGGTCATCTGCTTGATATGCATCCGTACGACCTAAGCGGCGGCGAGCAGCAAAGGGCGGCTCTGGCAAAGGTGCTTCTCCTGGAACCTGAGATTTTGCTTTTGGATGAGCCGACAAAAGGTCTTGATGGTTTTTACAAACAAAAACTTGCGGATATTTTTGAGCGTCTGAAAAAGAGAGGTGTCACAATTCTGATGGTGTCGCATGACATTGAATTTTGTGCTTCTTATGGAGATACGTGTGCAATGTTTTTTGATGGAAGTGTTATAACTTCGCAAAGTGCAAAAGCATTTTTTGTCGGAAATAGTTTTTATACAACAGCGGCAAACCGGATGGCGAGACAGTTATATCCGGATGCAGTAACAGTAAAGGAAGTGATAGAAGCATGCAGCAAAAACAGGCGACAGGAGTAGATACAAAGGCGATGCTGCCGATTTTTTCTTGTGGATTTATGGTTGTTGCTGAACTGTTTCTGCCGTGGTTTTCCATGCCGGTCTTGAAATACTCAAAACTTCAGACTTCATATACGTTGTGGAATGTGTCAGAATGTGTGGATAATATACAGAAAAGTATCCGTGGAGGAGGAAAACTTTCCATGGAACTGTTGACGGCGGAGGAAATAAAAACGATTGGGCAGTGGAGTATTGCCTTGCAGGTCTTTGCAATTATTTTGACAGTTCTCCTGATTGGTGCTGCGATTGCAGCATATAGGTGGAAGAAAAAAAGTGTAGTATATATTCGTCTCACCTTTTTGGCAGCGGCAATTTTGCCGGCACTGGCATTTGCGGCAAACATGCAGGGAAACCTGTTTCTAAATGAAAAGATTGGACGAGAGAGTCATTTTATCAATTTGACGATACACAGCTATCTTCAGCTGACAGCATTTCCATATGCACAGTTGATTCTTGCTTTAGTGATGATTGCAGCGGTCGGAAAGCTTTTGGATACGCAGTTTGAGTATGAGGCGATCATGTATATACAGAGAAGTGTGCGTGAGGATAAAAAAATCGGAAAGCGAACCAAAGTCTCCATTTTTTTGATTTTGTTTGCGATTCCGTGTTTGATTTTTTTCGGAATCTTTTTCCTGAATGACAGAAGCGCATCTTTCATTGCTTTGTGTATTATTGGGCTTGCAATGATACCGTTTTGCATGATTTTTGAAGATCGGAAACCACAGGCAAGGGAAGTGCTTTTGATTGCGGTTATGGCTGCGATTGCAGTTGTTGGGCGTATGGCATTTTTTATGCTGCCACAGTTTAAGCCGGTGACAGCCATAGTGATCATAACCGGAATTAGTCTCGGCGCAGAAGCAGGTTTTTTGACAGGTGCGGTTGCGGGATTTGTCTCTAATTTCTTTTTCGGTCAGGGACCGTGGACACCTTGGCAAATGTTTGCGTTTGGCATTATTGGGTTTCTTGCAGGTTTATTGTTCCGTGGAAAACGGGAAAAATATAAGAAAAGCAAGTTGATTTTATGCCTGTATGGGGGAATTGCAGCACTTGTAATCTATGGCTTTTTGATGGATACGTCTTCCATTACTATGTTTGGCACCGGATTTTCGTGGAAGGCGCTTGCGGCAATGTATGCAAGTGGTCTGCCGTTTAATATCGTGCATGGGATTTCCACAATGGTGTTCCTGTTCTTTCTGGCGGGACCGATGGATCGAAAATTAGAGCGCATCAAGAAAAAATATGGAATTTTATAAGGAAATAGTTCAGAACCTTCCGTTTTGAAAAACAAACACTTGGCGGTTTTTTTGATTTGCGTTATAATCGTACTATCAAAGTAGGATGAAATCACATTTACAGGAGATGATACAGATGATAAAAGTACAGGAATACAGAGGACATATCCGCAATTGGGAAGAACTCTGTGAGCGGCTTGGGATTTCTCTTTTGCTACCGCGCAAAGAACGGGAAGAAGAGATTTTGGTGAAAGCATATGAGACATGGGGATATGAGATGGCAGATCACATGCACGGCATGTTTGCATTTGCCTTGTGGGATGAGGAGAACAATCAGTTGTTCTGTCTGAGAGACCCGTTTGGAACAAAACCGTTTTACTATTATGAGACAGAAGATGGAACACTTCTTTATGGCACAACAATCCGAAAGATCATGGAGCAGCCGGGATTCAAAAAAGAATTGAATGAGGAGATGCTTCAACTATATTTGAGCCTGACATATGTTGCGGGTGAGAATACATTTTTCCGCGGATTAAAAAAATTGATGCCGGGACGTTACTTGATCTGGAAAGATGGAGTATTAAAGATTGAGCGATACTGGAGTCCGCAGTTTCATCCAGATGAAAGTAAATCATTGGAAGACTGGGCAGATGAGATCCATACGACACTTCAGGAAATCATGCCGGAAGTGAAAGCAAAGGATGAGACGGTAGAATCGTTCTTATCCGGCGGCGTGGATTCTTCCTATGTGCTTGCGATGTCTGAGGCGGAAGTAGCAGATTGCTGTGGATATGAGGAAGAGAGATTTGACGAATCAAGGATGGCAGAAGAGACAGCAAACCTTCTTGGACGAACATTTTCCAGACGCGTTATCACGCCGGAGGAGTATTTTGAGATAGTACCTTATGTCATGTACAATATGGAGCAGCCACTTGGGGATGCGTCAGCAATTGTTTTTGCAATCGGATGTAAAGCGACAGCAGAGCATACGAAGATCTGCTACTCCGGTGAAGGAGCAGATGAGTTCTTTGGAGGATATAATATGTATCGCAATGCAGAGCGATACGGTGAGAATCTGAAGGATTTTTATGTTGGAAACACGAACATCATGAAAGAAGATGAGAAACAAAAGATTTTGAAGCATTATGATCCGGATGTGCTGCCGATTGAAGTTGCGGCTCCGATTTATGAAGAGATGGAAGGGTTAGACCCACTTTCGAAAATGTCCAATGTCGATATTCAAATTTGGCTAGAGGGAGATATTTACCTCAATGTCGATAAGATGAGCGAGGCGGCGGGATTGGAGATCCGTATGCCGCTGACAGACCGGAGAATTTTTGATATTGCATCGAGAATGCCGTCTAAATATAAAGTCAATGATGAACAGAACAAGGTGGCATTTCGTACTGCAGCAGCGAAGGTTCTTCCTGAGGAGATTGCTTTCCGTAAGAAACTTGGATTTATTGTGCCGATTCGAATTTGGATGGCAGATGATCGTTACAATCAAGATGTGCGTGCAAAATTTCAAAGCGAGATGGCAGAAAAATTCTTCAATGTGGACGAGATTAACGCAATTTTTGATGAGTATGTAAATGGAAACTCTGACAATTGGAGAAAAGTGTGGACAATTTATACCTTCCTTGTATGGTATGAGGAATATTTTGTGAAACGCTGATAAAGCGTTAATTTTCAGGGAGATAAGTAATTATCTCTCTGTTTTTGTGTATTTAAGAATGCGTACTACACATTTTTGTATAGAAGAAGTTAAATATCCGTAAATGGGTGTAAGAATACATAAAAAAAGACCGGCACCAATGTGCCAGCCTGAGAAAGGAGAAAAATATATGTAAACGTTTTAAAACGTAATTGTTAGGCGAAGTCCAACAGCCATAAATAAGGTTTTAAATACAACCGTTGTCTTCTTTGATTTGATAAGTTCATTATAAAGGATATTTGTGAGTAAAATATGTCGAAAGAAGAAAAGAATTATGAAATTTCTAAAGAAAATCATAAGGGATTCTTTCTCGGTGGTTAATAAATATTCTGATAAGTTAACCGACTTTCAATTGTGCATAGCGCTTCTGCTTGCTATGATATAAATAAGCAAAGGCCCTTGCAAATAAAAAATGGAGGATGAGGATTTATGCAAATTGGAACGGTAATCAGAAAGTATCGAAAAGAAAAGAATATGACACAGGAAGAGATGGCATCTTATCTCGGCGTGACAGCACCTGCGGTGAATAAGTGGGAGAATGGAAATGCATGCCCGGATATTATGCTTTTGGCTCCAATTGCAAGACTTTTGGGAATTAGCACGGATACATTGTTATCGTATAGAGAAGAATTGACAAAGCAGGAGATCGCTAATATTTCAAATGAAATCGGGAAGCGCCTGATGAAAGAGCCTTACGAGGATGTGTTTCGAAGTGCAATGCAGAAAATACAGGAGTATCCGAACTGTGGAAACTTGGCGTTTGTCTTGGCGCAGATTTTGGATAGTTATTTCGGGATAGAGGATGTGCGTGGAAAAGAGCAGTATAAGAAAGAGATTCTCGCTATTTATGACAGGGCTTTGGAGAGTGAGGAGGAAGAAATCAGGCAGGGAGCGATTATTGCATTGTACAATGAATGTTTGCGGACTGAGCAGTATGAGTTGGCACAAAGTTATCTTGATAGAATACCAAAGAAATGGATAAATTTGGATAGTCTTCAGGCAATGCTTTATAGAAAGGCCGGAAAGCGACAGGAAGCATATGAACTTTTGGAGCGGATTCTCTTTCAGAGCTATTCGGAAATCAATGTTTGCTTTCAAGGACTTTATTTATTGGAGATGGAGAAAAATGATGTTGCAAGGGCAGAAAAACTGATGGAAAAGGCGGAGGAAATTTCACGTATTTTAGAGATGAGCGACTATATGATTCTTTCTCCGAGATTCAATATGGCATTGGATAGAAAGGATAAAGAGGAGTGTCTTATACTTTTAGAGCAACAGATTGCCAGCATAGAAACGATAGATTCTTTCAAAAAAGCGGATTTGTACAGACATATGCAATTTGCGGAGACGAGTGACAGGTCTATGGTAAAAGCAATGCTGAGAAAAGCATTGGAAAACGATGAGGAGATAGGATTTTTACGGGGGGATGAACGATTTCAGAAATTGATAAAAAGGCTTAGTTGAAAAGAGAGAAAATGAAAGCACAATTCAAATAAAAAAACAGTAGAACATAGAGTCCCAAAATGCTATAATAGCGGATATGTGAAAAAAAGAAAAGAGGGAAGAAATGAATCAATTGACAAAAAAGAATACAATATTAGTGGGACTTACATTGTTCTCCATGTTTTTTGGAGCGGGAAATTTGATTTTCCCGCCGTTTTTAGGAAATCAAGCAGGCGTAAATGTATGGATAGCCATGGCGGGATTTGCCGTTACAGCGATAGGTTTTCCGATTTTTGGTGTGGCAGCAGTCGCAAAATCAGGAGGGTTGGATGTGCTGGCAAGAAGAGTTCATCCTGTTTTTGCGTCTATATTTACCCTTTTAATCTATGTGTCGATTGGTCCGGGACTTGCAATTCCGAGAACGGCAAGCACTTCTTTTGAGATGGCAGTGCTGCCTTTTATTCCGACGGGTATCGATGCCGGGAAAGTACAGCTGATCTATTCAGCGGCGTTCTTTTTCGTGGCATTTTTGATTGCTTTGAAACCGGAAAAATTGACAGAATGTTTGGGGGAATTTTTGACTCCATGTCTGCTTGCGTTGATTTTTATCGTATTTGTGCGGGCGCTGTTTTTTAAATCAGGAAGCTTTGGGGCGTCGACAGAGGCATATCAGGCAGGAAGCTTTGTAAAAGGATTTCTAGAAGGTTATCAGACGATGGACACGATTGCAGCATTGAACTTTGGAATCGTAATCGCACTCGGAATTCGTGCCAAAGGAGTGACTGAGGAGCGGGCAGTTGTCAAGGAGACGATGAAGGCAGGTCTGATTGCAGGTGGACTCCTGCTTGCAATATACAGCGCGCTTTGCTATATCGGAGCGATGGTGAGTGGAACGTATCAGAACGGGGAAAATGGTGCGCAGGTTCTGACATATGTTGTGCAGAAAATATTTGGACAGGCAGGACTTGTTCTGCTCGGAGTTATTTTTCTGATTGCATGTCTAAATACATGTGTCGGTTTATTGTGCTGCTGCAGTGAATATTTCAAAGAACTGATTCCAAAGGTTCCGTATATTGTATGGAGCGCTGTCTTTGCCGGAATAAGTTTTCTGGTATCCAATCTTGGACTGAGTAATATTTTGAAAGTATCAGTTCCGATTTTGCAGACGATTTATCCGATGGCAATCGTATTGATTGTATTGGCATTTTTGCATCCGTGGATCGCAAAATGGAGATTTGTCTATCCGGTTACGATTTTGATGACAGGACTGACAAGCGTTTTCTATATATTAGGAACGCTTGGGGTAAAAATGGGCGTGATTACAACTGTTTTAAAGAGTCTGCCGTTATATAAAGAACAGTTAGTGTGGATCATACCCGCAATTTTCGGCTTGGCTGTGGGAATTTTGAGTTCAATTCTATTGCCAAAAAGGGGGAAAAAATGAGAAAAAAAAGAATTGTGCTTGCTTCAGCATCACCAAGAAGAAGTGAGTTGATGAAACAGGCTGGATTTACATTTGAAATTCAGGTGAGTAAAAGAGAAGAGGTTTATCAAAGTGAGCGACCGGATGAGATTGTAGAAGAACTGTCTCTTTTGAAGGCTGAGGACGTCGCACAAAGTTTGGAACAAGAAAATGTGATTGTGATCGGAGCCGATACGGTTGTGGCTTTGGATGGAAAGATTTTGGGCAAACCAAAGTCAAAAGAAGATGCATTTGCGATGATTCAGAGTCTGCAAGGAAGAG